>Ga0209573_1000275_pt1 | contig 121771 bp, 91 predicted proteins | sample TNRBio252014_DNA_FD_185870 | JGI IMG/M metagenome (GOLD analysis project Ga0209573, IMG submission 185870) | Wastewater treatment Type I Accumulibacter community from EBPR Bioreactor in Madison, WI, USA - TNR Reactor_6/25/2014_ DNA (SPAdes)... | ecosystem: Engineered > Bioreactor > EBPR >...
AACTATCGGAGGCTAACACACTGGTAAATACAGCCGCGGGGTAACTGAATCGGGTTCGAACTGTAAAGGTAGGTTGAGCCGACAGTGATATGATAGACGAAATAATTAATACAAATATGATTAGCCATTTCATTAGTATGAAGATTAAAAAAGCCGCTTCCCACAGTTGCAGGAAGCGGCTTTTCATTTATTTAATGATTACCAATTTTTGAATGCGTACAGGAAAATCGTCAACCAATAATCTGACGGCGTAAATACCAGGCAGCAATCGGGAATCAGCAAGTTGGATCTCACCTTTGAAGTCAGATACAGGTAACAGCATGATGCTTTTACCTTCCATGTCCGTAATGTCAATTGCGGCACGGGTTGTTTCCAAATCCAGCGCATATTGTATTGTCACTTGGCCGGAAGAAGGATTAGGCAAAATGACAAGTTTGTTGGAGGCTGCTTTGGGCAGAGGCGCCGGCAAAACGGTACCTGCATCAGAACGACTCAATGGGGCGCTTCCTCCATTAGGTATAACAATAGGCGGATACCACTGGATACCGTTGGCGTAATTGTCCATAGCTTTTGCCTGTATGGGGGCTTTACCCGCGCCGGCAGTAATCATGTATTCAAGGCTGTCCCATCCCAATATAAAATACGCCACGTATTGGTAAGAACGCATCCCAAATAGATGCGATCCGGGGCTGCGGGGGTGACGGCAATATCCATTCGCTCTACAGGCGTGACTCCCAATGCGCTAATAGCTGTTGCGCTTAACAGCGTATTCCAGGTGTCGCCGCCATTATATGATACAAAAAGCTCGGCGCCTCCGTCGTTTGACTCTACATCATCCGAAGATGCGTAAATGGTATTGGGATTTGAAGGGTGAAAGACCAATTCCCGGAACGGTAAATTATCGTCATTTAATTCAAACACATTGGTAAAAGTAGCGCCCGCATCTGTTGATTTCCAGATTACATCTCCACAGATAGCGAAAACTACGTGATTCGTAGTGGGATGTATTTTAACATCCAGACAAGTAATGCGCTTATTGTTGCCATCTAACAAGTTGGGGTCGTAGGTAAGTCCGCTTCGCTGCCAGGTGGCCCCTCCGTCGCTTGTTTTGATGATGCCCAAACCATAGCCGAAACCCGGCAAATGCGGCGTTAGCGCCGATGCCACGTATATTTCTTGTGGATTGGAGGGATTTATATCGAAAGAAGTGACGCCCAAAGTTGGCAGATTGGAATTATCCGTCAAATTAACCCAGGTTACCTGATCCGGAGCGCTATTAGCATTTTTGGTAACCCAAAGACCCGACGAGCCGGTACCCAGATAAATGGTATTATGAGTAAGGTCGCCGGCTTTAAACATTACTTTTGACACCACGCCGGCGCCGCCGGCCCAACCCTGATTTATGAAATTGGTGCCTGGTGTTTGACTTGGGCCGATACTTGCCCATTTTGATGCAAAGCCCGAAGAATGGTCGCAAACGTCTTGAGGAGACAGGTCGAAAAGTGCCGAAAGCGCATTAAAAGCCGGCTTGAAGCTACCCGGCTCTTGCGATGTGCCTACTCTGCTTTCCCAAAATGTAACCCAACGGCTATAATCTTTGTACCCGGGAGCGGAGGGGTTGTTGATAAAAAAAGAATCGGCTTGCTGCACAACTGTATAAAAGTCAGCATTGATATTGCGGACGTTCAGTTGCCAATCATCAGGCGGATACGGCGGTGGATTCTGGGCGTGAAGAGCAGTTAATAACAGTGGTGTGGCTAATAAACACAACAATGATGTTTTATTACACATAACCATTATTTTTTATGTTAACTAATATGATGTAACAGTATCTATCGCGTAATAAAAAATAAGCCTGAAGCAGATGCTGCCTATGTAAGATTTTATAAACGTCTAAATATACAAAATAAGATACAAGTCATCAAGCCTTTCGCATAATATTTCAGGATTATGCACACTGTTATTGGCGGTATTTGCGCGCGGGCTTTGGGTATGACCAAAAATTGGCCGCGATCAATAAGATTACCCCACTATGACTTCCCACAGGTCGTCGGGTTGTAAATATAGGTTGGCTAATTCCTGTAATTGTTGCGCAGTGATCGTCTCTACGGTGGCGACTAATTCTTCAAAAAAGTGAAAAGGCGCGTTTTCCGCTACCATGGTGCGCACCACTTCTCCCACGTTAAAAGGGCCATCGAGCATAGTGAGCAGGCTGCCCATAAGGTAGCTGCGGACCATCTCCATTTCTTCGGCATCGGCGGGTTGGGTTCGCAGCAGCTCGATTTCTTTGTAGATCTGTTGCACGGTATCTTTTACAAATTCATTGCCCACTTCGGTGCCGATATAGAAGCAGCCGTCGTAGCGCATGGTGTCGAGTGTCGAGTATATATTGTAGGTATAGCCTTTTTCTTCCCGGATATTGGCCATTAGGCGAGAACCGAAATAGCCGCCCAGCATGGTACTCAGTACAAACATGCCGCAATAATCGGGATGGCGCCGGTCAAATAAACGCCGTCCTATCCGGATGGCCGATTGTACGCCGCTGGGCTTGGTAAGCCATTGTTTTTCGGGGCGGGTATGGATAGGAGGAGGCACAAAAGGAGTTACTTTACCTCTGCGATTCCAGGCGCCGATGGTGCGATTCAGCAGGGCGATAATCTCCGGGGTTATTTTTCCGCTGATAAAAATTTCGCAATTGTCGCAGGTATACAGCGTGTTGAAATGATGTACCAGGTCGTCGCGGTGCAACTGCGCGTATGTCTCCGGCCAGCTATTATAACCATAGGGGTGCGTGGGGCCGAAAATGAGTTCGGTAATTTGCCGGTAGGCTACAACATCGGGTTTTGACAGGTCTTCAGCCAGTAATTTCAGGTTGCGCTGGACAAATGCCTCTAGTTCTTCTGCCGGAAATGCGGGAGTTTCCAGCATGGCTACCAACAAGGGCAGTACTTTGTCGAGCTGGTGGCTAAGTGAATACAACACCAGGTTGGCTGAATCCATGTTAAACGGGGTGCTCAGCGAACTGCCGTAGTAATCGAGTATCTCGGCAATTTCGGCGGCGCAATAGGGGCCAGCGCCTTCGCGTAACAATCCCAAGGTGGATCTCGACACTAAATGTTTGTGTTCCTGTGGTCTGCCGGCGTAAAAAACAATTTCCAAACGCACCACATCCTGGGTGCCCATGCTGGTTTCGTATACCGTCACGCCATTATCAAGGGTATGGATCACCGGCCTTGGAAGGCGCAGGTTTGTGATGGCATGGATAGGCGGAGCTAGTTTTCTGTTCATTAAAATGGGTTTTCCACAAGATGTGAAATAATAAGCGTGCAAAAATGTAACGCAAAATGTACTTTTGTAGCATAAAAACATATTTTCCTACCCTATAAAAGAACAAATAGCTATGAAATTCAGCGTTTCTTCTTCCGAGCTGCTCAAGCAGTTGCAATTAGCAGTGGGCGCCATCGGCAATAACCCCGTCCTGCCCATTATGGAAGATTTTTTATTTGCTATTAGCAACAACCGGCTTACGATTACCGCGTCCGACCTTGAAACGTCGATAGTGACGGAAATGGAGGTGATGGCCGATAGCGACGGCGCAGTGGCTGTGCCGGCCAAAATTTTGCTCGAAACACTCAAAGCGCTGCCCCAGCAGCCGATAACGTTTGTGGTGAATGAGGAGAATTTCGGTATCGAGATTACCTCGGCGTATGGAAAGTATAAGCTGGCGGGCGAAAACGGACAGGATTTTCCGCACATACCCGAACCCGATAATGTGGACGCAGTGAGCCTGCCTTCTGGATTGCTCAGCCAGGGTATCAACAAAACGCTATTCGCCACGAGTTCCGACGAACTCCGCCCGGCCATGACCGGCGTGTATTTCCAGATCGACTTTTCCAAGATTATCCTGGTGGCCACCGATGCGCATAAGTTGGTGAAATATACGTTTTCTGATATCGCCAGCGAAGTCTCTACCACATTTATCGTACCCAAAAAGGCGCTCAACCTGCTCAAAGGCGCGCTGCCCTCAGGTGAAGAAGTGAAGATGTCTTTCAACAAAGCCAATGCTTTCTTTTCTTTTGGCAATACCAAGTTGGTGTGCCGACTGATAGACTCGAGATATCCCGACTACAACGCGGTAATACCGGTAGACAACGCCAATGTGATGACCGTGTCGCGCACCGATTTTCAGAATTCGCTGAAGCGTATAGCCATTTATGCTAATAAAACGACCAACCAGGTTAGCCTGAATATCAGCGAAGGAAGCCTGACGATTTCTGCGCAGGATCTCGATTTCTCCAACGAGGCTACCGAGCAAATGCCCTGCGTGTATGACGGAAAAGCAGTAACGATCGGCTTTAATGCCAAATTCCTGATAGAAATGCTGAGCGTACTCGAAACAGACGAGGTGAAACTCGAGTTGTCGGGCCCCACCCGTGCAGGTATTCTGCTTCCTGTAGAAGAAACGCCGGGCCAGGAGATTCTTATGCTGGTGATGCCGGTTATGTTGGGAAGCTGATAGTTACAGTGATTTTTTATATTGCTGGAACCTGCCCGGTGTTGTTGTTACTTTTTTCATCGCCAAAAAAGTAACCAAAAGGCTAGGCAAATTAATTCGCTCCGCGTAATTTGCCGGCCCTCCCGCACCTGGATTTATGATGGTGATTTAATATTTTTGAACAGCCCCAGGGTCGATATGGTAAAAATACACGCGGTTTTGTTGTTGGTTATGCTGTTGGCCGCTTGTCGCAATGAACAGCCTTCGCAAGAGCAGGCGGATGAAAAGCTGCTTACGCCGGAGGAAGTCGTGCGCCAGTTTCAGGCGTATTACGATAACAACCAGTTTGAAGAAGCCAAGGCACTCAGCACGCCGCGCCACCAGGCTATCCTGGCAGGCATGGCCGATCTGATCGCCTCCGAACCCCAGGATTCTACGCTCCTCCACACGGAATTCCTGCAACTGACTTGCCGGGAAGTGAGCGATACCGCTTATTGCTTGTGCATGCTTAAAGACGAATTCGAAGAATACGAAACTGAATTTGTATTGATCAAAATGGGCGGCAAGTGGTTGATCGACGCACCCGATGAGGATCCGATAGAAGAAGAATGGATGGAAGAACTGCCCGATTCTCTCCTCGAACAATAGCGCTATGAGCGGAAAAATCGGCCTGTTTTTCGGCTCTTTCAACCCTGTACATGTGGGGCATATGATTATTGCAAATTATATGGCCACGCAAACCGATTTGTCGGAGGTGTGGCTAGTGGTGTCGCCCCACAACCCGCTCAAACCCAAGCAAACCCTGGCGCGCGACCACGACCGCCTGCACCTGATGAGGCTCGCCATCGGTGACAACCCCGCCCTGCGGGCCTCAGATATCGAATTTCACCTGCCCAAACCTTCCTATACGGTTGACACCCTGGCCTATTTGCGCGAAAAACATCCCAACAAGCAGTTTGTACTCATCATGGGCGGCGACAACCTGGCCACGCTGCACAAGTGGAAAAACTACGAAGTGCTGCTGCGCGATTATGAGATTTATGTGTACGAGCGAGCCGGGGTGGAAACCGGTCCCTTGGTCGATCATCCCAACGTCAAGGTATTCGATGTTCCTGTTATGTATATTTCGGCCAGTTATATCCGCGAGTGCCTGCTCAAAGGCAAATCGGTGCAGTATTTGGTGCCGGATGCGGTTTTCCAATATCTGCAGCATACCAATTTATATCGCAAGGGTTAGCGATCAGCAGTCAGCAGTCGGCAGTCAGCAGTTTTATAATCCATATTAGCATTCCGGCACAATAATCGGAATATGCACCGCCAGCCCGCCCTGTGAGGTTTCCTTGTATTTGGTGTGCATATCCTGGGCGGTTTCCCACATCGTTTTGATCACGGCATCGAGGGTCACGCGGGCTTTTTGCGGGTCGCTTTCGAGGGCGATATTGGCGGCGGTGATAGCCTTCATGGCGCCCATAGAGTTGCGTTCGATGCAGGGCACCTGTACGAGTCCGCCGATGGGGTCGCAGGTGAGGCCCAGGTGGTGTTCCATGGCGATTTCGGCGGCCATCAGGGCCTGTCCTATGCTGCCGCCGAGCCGCTCGGTGAGGGCGGCGGCGGCCATGGCCGAGGACACGCCGATTTCGGCCTGGCAGCCACCCATGGCAGCAGAAATAGTAGAGCCTTTTTTGAAAATGCTGCCTATCTCGCCGGCGATCATGAGGAACTTGACGATGTCGTCCTCTCCTTTACAGTGTCCTGAAAAGCAGATATAATACATCAACACCGCCGGAATGACGCCCGCCGAGCCGTTGGTGGGGGCCGTGACGATGCGTCCGAAGTTGGCGTTTACTTCGTTGACGGCCATGGCAAAACAGCTTATCCATTTGCCGGTGCCCGAAAAATCGTAGTCCTTTGATTTGATACAGGCGATCCATTCATCGGCATCGCGGTAGGTGGCCGAACCCAGCAGGCGGCTATTAATCGAAGCGGCCCGCCGGCTCACATGCAGTCCGCCGGGTAGTTCCCCGTGCGTATGGCAGCCTTCGTACATGCATTGCTTCATCACTCCCCAAATGCGCAGCAAGTCGGTTTTTACCCGGGCGGGATTACGCCAGGTTTTTTCGTTTTCGAGTACGATTTCCCAGATCGTGGCGCCTTCCGTGAGGCAATGTTGCGACAATTCGGCTGCCGAATTGACGGGGAAGGGAAGCTTAACGCCTTCGGATTGGCCTGTTTCGCCCTCTTTGACCACAAACCCTCCACCGATAGAATAAAAGGTGGCTTCGTGAATAAGCATGTTGTCGGCACTGTAAGCCTGAAAGACCAGCCCATTGGCATGAAAAGGCAGGCATTCTGAAAAGTGAAAAAAGATAGAAGTAGCGGGGTCGAAAGATACAGGCCGCCGGCCGCCCAAAAAGAGTTGTTTGTCAAGAGCGACTTCATGCGGCAGGCTTTGCACCCTTTGGGTGGGGATAGTTTCGGGGTCTTCGCCGGCCAATCCCAGTAAAACGGCAATATCGGTGCCGTGGCCCCTGCCGGTGAGCGCCAGCGAGCCGTACAGGTGTACGCTCACGTGGGCGGTGTGGTCAAATTGGGCGAGGGTTTCCAGTTCTTTGACAAAACGCTGGGCGGCGCGCCAGGGGCCCAGCGTATGCGAGCTGGACGGCCCCACGCCGATTTTGAGCATATCGAATACGCTGATGGGCTCCATATTTTAGACTTTAGGACTTTAGGACTTTAGGACTGTACGACTGTACGACTGTACGACTGTACGATCCGGGTACGGGTTTAGTAACCGTAAAGGAATCCTAAATATCGCAAATTTCGATAGCTTGGCGCAATGCGCCGATTTTGTCATCACGGGTTGGGATAAATTCCTGTGCCACGTAGCCTTTAAAGCCGGTATCGGCAATAGCGCGCATAATAGCTGGGTAATTGAGCTCTTGGGATTCGTCAATTTCGTGGCGGCCCGGTACGCCGGCGGTATGGTAATGCGAAAAATAGGGGTGAAAATCGCGAATCGTGCGGATGATATCGCCTTCGTTGATCTGCATATGGTAGATATCGTAAAGCAATTTAAACCGCTCGGAACCCAGCTGTTTTGCCAGTTCTATGCCCCAGGCGCTTTTATCGCACATATAATCTTTGTGGTCTATTTTGCTGTTAAAGAGCTCCATAACCACAGTTACCTTGTATTTTTCGGCAAGAGGCATGAGTTTTTGAAGGCCGGTCGCGCAGTTTTTCAGGCCGGTTTCGTCGTCCATACCCTTTCGGTTGCCGCTAAAGCAAATAATCTGGCTATAGCCGTTTTTAGCGACAAGCGGAATAATCTCGCTATAATTTTTGAGTAGCGTGTTGTGGTATTGCGGGTCGTTCCAGCCCTCTGTAAGGCTGATCTCGGCGCCGTTGCACATCGAAGAATAGAGGCCGTACTTTTGCAGTACGTGCCATTCCTTGGGACCGATGAGGTCGATAGCCGGGATGCCCAGGTCTTTTACAGCCTGGCAGAATTGTTCCAGGGGAATATCGTTGTAGCACCAGCGGCAAACGGAGTGATTGATACGGCCTTTCCACATAGCGGGTAAAGTTGAAGAAGAGGATTGGGCTATCAGGTTGGGACTATTAATAGCCAGCGCGGTAGCGCCGAGCGCCAGTGTTTTGAGGGCATGCCTTCTGTTAGTTGGTGTTGCCATTGCGGTTGTTTTTGGGGTAAAATAAGAAAAAAAATGGGGTTATGTAAATTGAAATGATTTACATAACCCCCTGTTTATTGTTTTCCTGGTATGTTCAATTTTCCCTGTTATTGCTCATTGCTGTTGTCTTCTGTGGATGGCTTTTGTTTTTTAGCAGGCTTCTTTTTAGCCTTTTCCGCTTCTATAGCAGCCTTCTTCTCCACTTTCACCTCTTTCTTGTTCGATTTCATCTCAGACTTGGCTCCTTTTTTCTGGTGGGCTTGTTCTGCGCGGTTTTTACCGTGCTCTTTGCCCTTCATATCGCCTTTGTGTTTGCCGTAGGTTTTGCCATTGTTCGACTTTTGGTTGGCGTCTGCAGATTTTCCTTTACCAGGCGCTTTATCCACTTCTTTGCCCGATTTATCCTTCAAGGGCTTGTCCAATTTAGTTTTTGCCTTTGTATCGGTAGTTTCCTTTTTTTCTTTTGCAGGCGCCGTGTCTTGTTGGGCAGAAGCCAGACCGGTAAACAAGATAGCGATGGCTAAAGTCAGCACAAATTTCAATTTCATCTCAAATCGTTTTAGTTGATAGAAAAGATTGCTATTATGACGGGGCATAGCTAGCAAAGTAACAAGAACAAATATAAAAAAAATGTTAATAAACGCAAGGCGATACCCTGACAGAGTACCGCCTCACGGTTTTGCAGCAAAGGCTGCATTATTGGGACTATGCGTAATTATTTGACCGGGTTAGCCAGGATTTGGTCGGGCGAAATAGGTTCTTCCGCCAATGCTTTAATGATATCAAACGTAGTGATTATACCCACCAACTCCTCCTGATCGTCAACGACGGGAATGGCGTGGAAGCGGTTCACTTTAAAGATCTCCAGTGCCACATTGATGCGGTCGTCGGGAGAGAGTTTGGCCAACCCTGTAGTCATGATATCTTCGGCAGTATAAGCGCGCAGGCGGGCTTCGTTCACCAGCCGGTCTTCTTCGTTTCGCGAGAAACCCCTCACAAAAAACAAAAAGTCGGTTTTGCTAATCAGCCCCACCATCTCCTTATAGCGTACTACCGGAATATGGTGGATATTGTGCGCGTTAAATATCTCCTGTACCGTGGTGAGTTTGTCTTGAGGAGCCACGGTAAGCAAGTGGGTGGACATTAGTGTTTTAATAGGCGCTAGGACGTTCATATTCAGCTATTTTTAGTGCAACCATTAATCTGAGAAATTCTATGGGCAAGATAGGCAGTAGCGTTCCAAATGCTAATGACTAATCTCAATAGGCAGAGTGATTTTCATTAATTCAACAATACACCTCAATTAGAACGCAACCTATGAAAAATATAGTGTTGGCAGATCAAAAATGAGCTGTATTTTTGGGAATTCGTATAAAAAAAATTCATCATAGCCCAAAGTTCGCCCACTAATGCATACGACACCCACCGAACACCTGACCTTGATCATTTTCATTGCGATATATCTTCTTGCTACCTTATTAATCGGCTGGTGGGCTGCTCAAAAGGTAAAAACGACACAGGATTTTGTCATTGCAGGCCGGCGCCTGCCCATGTTTATTGCGGCTTGTGCCTTGTTTGCTACCTGGTTTGGGTCGGAGACGGTGATGGGCGCCTCTTCCGAATTTATAGCTGATGAAGAAGGCGCTCCGATAGGATTGCTTCGGGTTATCGAAGATCCTTTTGGGGCGGCGCTTTGCCTGGTACTAGTGGGGGCTTTTTTTGCCAAACCGCTTTACAAGCTGAATATTCTCACCTTCAGCGACTTTTTCAAGCTGCGCTATAGCCGCACAACCGAGTTGTTTTCGGCCCTTTTTATGGTGCCCTCGTTTTTTGGTTGGGTGGCTGCACAGTTGGTAGCTATGGCCATTATATTACAGGTATTGGGAGGCATCGATCTACACATTGGCATTGCGGTGTGTACGATAATCGTGGTGATTTATACCTATATCGGCGGGATGTGGGCGGTATCGGTTACTGATTTTGTACAAACCATCATGATTATTGCCGGGCTTTTATTGCTGGCTTTCCAGTTGGGCAATCAAGCCGGCGGAGTGTCGGAGGTATTATCACAGCAGCCAGAAGGCTTTTTTAATATGATTCCCGAGTTTAAACCCATTCCCTTTCTCGAATACATCGCGGCATGGATAACCATTGGATTGGGGTCGATACCGGGGCAGGACGTATTCCAGCGGGTGATGTCGGCCAAAAGCGCCCGCACCTCGGTCATTTCGTCTTATGTGGCCGGCGCGATGTACCTCAGTATTGGGTTGATCCCCTTGTTTATCGCGTTGTGTGGTAAGGCGCTTTATCCCGATCTCAAGGAATTGGGGGGGCTTGAAAACGAGCAATTGATGTTGCCGGTAATGGTATTAAAGCACGGTACCTTACTCATACAGATCATGTTTTTCGGCGCTTTGTTGTCAGCTATACTGAGTACAGCCTCGGGCGCTATTTTGGCCCCGGCCACCATTATCGGTGAAAACCTGGTGCGTCCCTATCTCCGCAATGCAAGTGACAAGCGCCTGTTGCAGGTCATGCGATTTTCAGTGATAGCTGTGGCGGGCTGCTCGGCATTGATGGCAAGCGTAAATACCAATATCTACGAATTGGTAGGGCAGTCGTCTTCGCTCAGTCTGGTATCGCTTTTTATACCGCTCACGATGGGAATATACTGGAAAAAGGCCTCTAATGCGGGGGCTTTATCTGCTATTATCGCAGGGATGTCCGCTTGGCTCCTTTGTGAGTGGCAGGGCACGGAAGTCCCCTCGATAATAATAGGAGGTCTGGTAAGCCTGGTAGCTATGATTGCGGGCAGTTACATTCGGCCCGATCAAAGCTACCAGGCGTTCAAGTTAGAGGCTGGCCAAAGTGGGAATGACGAATGACGAATTACAATTAGTACAGTGGAAACAAGTTTGAGGCTCGACAAACTTTATTTGTCTTGTTTGGCGAACACTTTGCGAAGCAGGTCGGTAGTGCGGGCGGCTGCGTTGCGGCGGATATTGATTTCTTCTTTTTCCACCATAGAAAACAATCCTTTTAATGCTTCTTTGGTCACATAGTCGCCGAGGTCTGGATTGGCTTTTTCCACCAGCGGGATTTTATTGTAGGTATTGACGGCGTCCGACCAATATTTGCGGGCTTCGAATTTATCGAGTGATTGGGCGATGACGGGGTTAAATTCCTGGTACAGTTGATTATAGGTAGTGCGTTCCAGGTAGCGGGTAGCGGCGTCAGTGTTTCCCATGAGGATGCCCATCGCGTCCTGGAAGCTCATGTTTTTGATGGCCGTGACAAAAATAGGTTTGGCTTTTTGGGCCGCGTCTTCGGCGCCGCGGTTTATTTTTTCCAAAATAATATTCTCTACGTTGGAAAAGCCGGGCACGTTTTTGAGCCTGTCTGTTACTTTGCGGGCTTCGGCCGGAAGTAAAATTTTGTAGGAACTTTTGAAATAGCCGTCTTTTTGCGACAAAAGATCAGCCCCTTTGCCGATGCCGATATTGAGGGCTTCCTTCAAGCCACCGCCTACCTCTGCGTCGGTGAGTGGGGTATCGCTTAATACATTATCGAGGGTTTGCTGAATTTGGGCAGTTGTGCATGCACTCAGGCCTGCTACAAATATCAGAAAGGTTGCGAAAAATTTGTACATGTTGCGTTGTTTTGATGAATAATCAGCTTTACAACGCAGGAAGAGGATATTTTTCTGTTAGCAAAAAGTTATTTTTCGATTTTGGATTTCGGATTTCGGGTTTCGGATTTTTCCTTGATTAATCCGCATTCCGCAATCCAAAATCCGCAATCGAAATAGTTTTCATAGCTTCCGGACCGGTTTCCGGGGGTTCACCGTTTAGTATGATTCCCCAAAATTACGACACAGGTGCGGGCCATGCCAGCCAACTATCTTGGATATGTCAGGAAGCTGGTATTAAATCTGTTTGGTCTCGATAGCCGGTTTGGGTACGTTTTTCTTGAAAAGTTTGTCAGATGTCTGGTTGTAATTCTCTAGCAGAGCTCCCGATTCATTGTTGAAGCGATCCACGGCTTTGTTGTATGCGTCTACGTCGTCTTGGGTCATTTCTTTTTTGCGGAGTGCGGCTACTACTTTTGCGAAATCGTTTTCGGCCATATCCTTAAAGAAAGAAGCTAAATTAACTACGGCATCCCTGAACTCCGTATCGCCGTTAAAGGCGGGCATCAGTTGCAGCGATTTTAATTCCTGCTTAGATTCTTCGAGCAGCAATACGCGTTCTTTTTCCATGAGTTTTACGTCTTGTTTGCTCATTGCGTCAAGTACGGCGGCGTTGCGCTTAGATAGCCGGAAATAGCGCAGGAAAACGGCCCGGTGGTAATTGTTAAGCCGGTTGATCTGATTGATTTCGCTATTGCGGTCGCTTTCAACCAGAAGGATATTATTTTTCTTTGCAAATTCTTTTTGCGCCTGCAGAAAGCGGTCTGCGGCGGCTGCCAGTTTTTTTTCGACGGCGTCCTGTGCGTCGAGGTATTTTTGCATCGCTTCAAAAGAGTTGTTGCTCTCCAATTTCAGTTGCAGCAAGGTGCTAAATTCGTTGCGGAAGGCTTCCTGATAGCCGTTTAATACGCTGAGCATATCGGCTTTTAGCTGGGCCGTGGCTTTGTCGCTGGGGCGATTGTTTACGTTTGTGGTAGCCAGGCTGATCTGATTAATCAGCTCTACCCGTTTGCGCTCCACACCTGCCATATCGTCACTATGCACCGAGTGTTGTACATACTCGAGGCTTTTTGACACGATGGCTACGTGCTCGTTGTTGAGAAATTCGAAATATTTGACGGGGTCAACAGTTTGCGTGTAAGCCATAGTGCTTGCATGCAGGATAACCAGGGAGGTCAGAATTGCATTTTTCATTGGCTGGTTGTTTTTGTTATTTAAATACAAAAAATGTAGTGCAGTGGTTTCCGCTTATCCTGCTTGGCTGTTCGTTTCGGCTCCGCTCAACGAACGGCTTGGATCGCAGAGTCGCACAGTCCCAAAGTCGTTCCCTCTACCAGGTCTTCGACGTGCGATAAACCGTGCCTTTAAAAATCGCGATGCGGTGGTTGTGTTGATTAACCACCTCCACCCGGTAAATGGCAATTTTGTGCCCCAGGTGTTCTTCCGTAGCGGTAGCCGTAATGACGTCGCCCGCATGGAGGGGGGCGGTATGTGAAATGGACGTTTCAACCGAAACGGCGTGGTTACCCCGGGAATTGGACGCAAAAGCCAGCGCGCTGTCGGCAAAAGAATAAGCAATGCCACCGTGCGAGATGCGAAACCCATTGAGCATTTCCTCTCTGACGGTCATGCGAAGCACACAACTACCGGGTTGCACCACTAGTCTTTCTATGCCCAGCCATTGGCTGAACGCATCATTTTGGTACATATTATCGACAATCCATTGGGCCTTGTCTTCGTCTGCTATAGTACTCATCGGCTGATTCGTTTTTTTCTGGTTAATGTCTAAGATAGCGGCACAATTGCAAGAAAAAGTATAATTTGGAAAATATTTTCTGCATTCGGGCAGCGAATGAGTCGTTTTGTGTCTCATGAGAGAGACAGCCCAGGCAGAAAAAAGAGAGGGGGATGTACATCCCGGTCAACATATCTACGTTCAGATCGTTATAAAATAGTAGCCAATTAACGCCATATCTGTGACGGAAAGCGAAATGATCAAGGGCTGTATGCGGGAAGACCGGCTTTGCCAGCAAGAGGTTTTCCATCGCTATGCGAGCAAAATGTTCGCTATATGCCTGCGTTATGCGCGTCACCGAATGGAAGCGGAAGACATATTACAGGATGCCTTTATAAAGGTATACGACAATATCGGCCAGTTTGAAGCCAAAGGATCTTTCGAAGGATGGATCCGCCGGATTGTGGTAAATACTGCTTTGAAGAACTATAGCCGGAAGAGTTTCGCCAGCGAGCAAATTGGCATGGAAAACCTGCCTGATCCCGCTATCGAACCGACTATTTACGACCATCTCAACGAGGAAGAGCTACTTGCGCTGATCGCATCGCTGCCTCATGGCTATCGCGTGGTGTTTAATCTCTATGCTATCGAAGGATACAGCCATAAGGAAATAGCCGATATGCTGGAAATCCAGGAGAGTACCTCCCGGTCTCAGTTGGTCAAAGCGCGCAAGATGCTCCAGACATTAATTGAGGAAACACAAAAAATTGCCGTATGAAACGTCGCCACGAGGTAGACGACATATTTAAGCATAAGTTGGAGCACCACACGGTGCCCCCTCCCCCCGATATGTGGGATCGCATTGCGCAGGCGCGCGAAAAGCGCGCTTATCCCCGTATGTTACCGGGGCGCCTTATCATTGCCGGCAGTGCTGCTATTTTGGTGCTATCTCTGGCTGCAGCGTGGTGGTTGTATCAACAGCCGGCCAACGCACCCCAATTGGGTAATTTCTTTTTATCACCCATTTCTACTGAAGTCCCCGCCTCCGCTTCCGTTTCTGTGGATACGGATGTGCCTGAACTTGCGCAAGCTGCAGTTTCTACCGTATCGCCGGGCATAGCAATTGCGCGACCGGTGGATAACCTGGAAACGGAAACCACAATAACACTGCCCAGCATTGAGACGCCTGTGAATGCCGATCCGCAAGTGGCGGAAACGACAGCAGATAATCAAACAATTGCTGCTGAATCTACTGACGAAACGCAGGCCTCATTTGCCCGCAATGACTGGTCGCCCTTGGCCCACTTGCCCACTCTGTCGCTTACTTCGCCGCCGATGCCCCTGCCCCAGTATATCAAGTGCGCCCGCTTCGGTGGTAGCACATGGCGACTGCACCTCGAAGCGCTGGTCGCGCCCGAATTGCCTATGCGCGAATTGCGCCCCAGGCAAGCAGAGGCGCAGACTTATGCTCGTTTGCGCCAGCAAACCGAACAGGCCGATTATGCCTTAAGCGCTGCGCTGCGACTGGCATTGGTATCTGAAAGCGGATGGGTACTCAAAACAGGGCTGCACTATGGCCAGGTTAATGAAAATTTCAGTTTTTTCAATCCCAACGAACAGCGCATTATTATCACGGATATTTACGGCTCCGACGGGCACCTGATCCGCACCGACACGATTGTAGTAAACGGCGCTGAATACAAAGCCGACAACCGCTACCAATGGCTGGATATACCTGTGCTTGCAGGTTATGAAATGGATTTTGGCAAAGTAACATTTGCGCTCAATGCCGGAGCGCATATTAATTTTCTTCTTAGCGCCAACGGACAGTTTCTAGCTCCTGAAGACCTACAACGCCCCGTTAGCTTTGATGGGGAGAGTAATCCCGGCAATCGGGTATTTCGCCCGCGTATCGGTGTGGGGTGGTATGCCAGCATGGGCATATTGTACAACGTAAAACCCGGCTGGCAACTTATGCTCGAACCCGGCTTCCGGATTTATCCCCGTTCTCTCACCCGCAGCCACTTTGACGTGGATCAGCGTTATTTTATTTCCGGAATTAATATAGGAGTTCGCCGAGCTTTGTAAATTTACCGATCAATACCTGCCTAATCATCATTTTAAAGGGTTTATGAGGGTTGATAAGGGTTTATGAAGGCTTATGAGGGTATTATATTATCAACCCTCATAATCACTCATTAACTTTCATCAACCCTCATAGGCATTCATAGACATTCATCAATAAAACATCCGGATTATGGCAAAATGGTTTACACTGCTATTCTTTGTAGCTGCCCTACCCATGTGGGGTCAGGAAAAAGTGGACGAAGAAATCAACAAATTAATACGCAAACACGGCCTGGAGCAAACCCAGGTAATGGAAACGGCTGCTTTGATTACCGATGTATACGGTCCGAGGCTAACGGCATCCCCTATGTTGGATAAAGCAACGGGTTGGGCTGTTGAAACGCTTAAAGGCTGGGGTTTAGAAAACGTACATACCGAAACCTGGGGGCCTTTTGGTCGCGGCTGGGAACTCAAGCACTTTGAAATGCACGCTACGGCGCCCAATTATTTTCCTGTACTGGCATATCCCAAGGCCTGGTCGCCCTCTACAAAGGGGCTGGTAAAGGGGGAGATCGTCTATTTGGAAGCAGAAACGGAAGAAGAACTTGAAAAATACAAAGGCAAGCTGGGCGGCAAGTTTGTATTTTTTGATACCCTTCGTGTGGTTAAAGAATGGTTTGACGCACCGGCAACCCGCTATGAAGCCGACGAATTGCTCAATTTGGCCAACGCACCCGCGCCGGTACCTCGTCCTTTCCGCAACTGGGGAGGCGACCGCAGGGGATTCAACGAGCAACTCTGGAAATTACTTGGCGAAGAAAAACCCCTGGCTATCATTGATCGCAGCTACAAGGGCGACCTCGGCACCGTATTCCTGTCGGGCGCCCGCGCTACCGACGGGCGTGCCTGGGAAGACAAAGCAGAGGTCATTCCGCAAGTGACTATGAGTGTAGAGCATTATAACCGCTTGTTCCGCCTGCTCAAAAGGGGCATCCCCGTATCGCTCAGCATGCAAATCGAATCGGCATATTCAAATCCCGACGACGGCATGGAGCGCAATATTATAGCCGAGATACCCGGCACTGACCTCAAGGAGGAGGTCGTCATGTTTGGCGCGCACTTCGACTCCTGGCATACGGCTACCGGCGCCACCGATAATGCTGCCGGTTCGGCAGTGATGATAGAAGTAGCCCGCATATTGATGGAAACGATCAAAGAAAGCGGCGTAAAACCCCGCCGCACCTTGCGCCTGGCGTTGTGGACGGGCGAAGAGCAGGGCCTTTACGGCTCTCGCGGGTATGTAAAGCAGCACTTTGCAGAAACGGACAACATGGGAAATGCCCAATCCGTCAAACCGGAACAGGAGAAAATTTCGGCCTATTACAACCTCGACAATGGTACCGGAAAGGTCAGGGGCGTTTACCAGCAGGGTAACCACGCCGTAGCGCCTATTTTCAGGGCCTGGCTCGACGCCTTCAAAGACCTCGGCGCTACGACGCTTACGTTGTCAAATACAGGCGGCACCGACCACCTGGCGTTTGATGCAGCGGGTATCCCCGGTTTCCAGTTTATCCAGGACGAGATGGCCTATTCTACACGCACCCACCACTCCAATATGGACAATTTGGACCACCTGTCGGAGGAAGACCTCAAGCAGGCTGCTACCGTTATTGCTTCCTTTGTATGGCATACCTCGCAAAGAGACGCGAAGTTGCCGCGCAAAGAATTGAATTTGAAGGCGGGGACGGAATAAAGAAGGGTTTAGAAGGGTTTAGAAGGGTTTAGTAGGGTTTAGAGGGGTTTAGCTTTTTGGAGGCTAAACCCTTCTAATTTCTCATTGATACAGGAATATTCATGTAGATGGGATTATGCCCAAAATGTAGGGAAAAAGGCTATTTTTGCCTTTAACAACGCGGGATACAAATATGGGACTTATCATTTCATTGTTGAACCATAAAGGTGGCGTAGGGAAAACCACCTGTGCCGTTAACATAGGCGCCGGACTGGTTGAATTGGGCAAAAAAGTATTGTTGATAGATTTGGACCCTCAGGCCAACCTGAGCCTTTCGCTGGGGCTGCCCCGATTGCAGGTTACCATGTATGAAGCTATGCGCGGCGAAGGCGAAATAGCGCCCTATACTGCCAAACCAGGCCTCGACGTAGTGGGTTCAGTGCTCGACCTTTCGGGTATAGAAATGGAATTGCTCAACGAAGCAGGCCGGGAATACATTCTCAAAGAGCTGCTGGAACCTTTTCGCGAGCGATACGATTATATCTTCATCGATTGTCCGCCATCGCTGGGCTTGCTCACCCTGAATGCCCTCACGGCAAGCGACACCATTTACATCCCCTTGCAGACCCAGTTTTTGGCTATGCAGGGATTGGCCAAGATCAAGCAGGTCATCCAAAAGGTCAAGTTGCGCCTCAATAAAAAGCTGGATATCGGCGGGGTAATAGCCACCATGTACGACAGCCGCAAAGTACTTAACCGCGACGTGGTGGAGACCATTCGTAAGTTTTTCGGGGAATTGCTGTTCAATACCTTTATTCGCGATAACGTCACCCTGGCCGAAGCGCCCTCGCATCGCAAAGACATTTTTGCATACGACCGCAACAGCGCAGGAGCTGATGATTACCTCGCTTTATGCAAAGAGATCATCAAACGTACTGAAGAGGTTTAGTGCGACGTTATTTGCAAAAACATTGTTGAAACTGGCATTTTTGTGTTAATTTCTGTAGATTTGAATAAAACCGTTTTGCATTGAGCAAAAAGAGATTCACTGCCGGCCTGGAAAGTCTGTTTGGCGATGCCACAGACCCCTTTTCTGATAAGGAGCAAGGCGCCCTATCGGCCGATGTGGAACTGGCTCAGGGCAAACAGGGCGATGCGGCGGCAAAAAAACCGGGCACCAAGGATTTTTCTTCGGCGCTGGCTTCTTTTTTGCATACGGCTTTTGAAGATGCTTTTGAAGAACAAATAGAAGCCCGCAAATCGACGCCATCAGCATCCAGCGATGCGCCTATGCAGCCTCCCAAGCCGGCTAGCGGCCTCGACCTCTTGATCAGGAGCACGATTACACCCAGCGGTGTAGAGATTCACCCCTTCGCCACCCGCCGCATTACGCTGGTTTTTGAAAATGATATGATCGGAAAGCTCAAAACCATCGCCAAGATTGAAAAATCACATTTGAAAGATATTGTAAACGATATTGTTGCCACGTATATCAGCGATTACGAACGCAAATACGGACAGCTACCCTTTTGAGAAATAACGCTACATGAGTTCTTGCTTTAACCACAAAACAATCTAGACATGTCAAGAGTAGATTATCTCACCATCGGCATCGTGGGCGTTTGTCTTGCCGCCTTGGGATTCCTGGTTTTCAAAACCGTCAAGCTGATGAGCAATGATGCCCCACCGGAAGAAACCCTGATTGAAACGCCATACGAGGACACGACCGGCATCGGCGCTTACAGCGACTATGGCGATACCTCGCTCAGTTCGTATACCAAAGAAGAGGACCTCGACGACGATCAGTTGGCTGCAACCGATTACGAGGAGGAACCCACAAAAGAAACAACAAAATCCTCAAAGCCGGCTACAAAAGAGACTAAAACTGCCACAAAGCCGGCTACCACTACAAAGCCGGAGTCGAAACCAGCCGCCACTACGTCAAAAACGGCTACCAGTCAACGCGATGAAGGCTTCGAAGAACCTGCCGCAAACCGCAGTACTTCTTCCAGCGAAGGCAATTACCTCGTGATTGCAGGGTCTTTTAAGAGTAAAACCAATGCGGAAAACCAGGTAAAGCGCCTGCACAAATTGGGGTATAATGATGCCAGTGTCGAATCTTTCAACAATGGGGCATTAGCCGTTGCCCTCGTAGACCGCTTTTCTTCGCAGTCAGACGCCCAAGCACTGAAAAAGGAGTTGGAAGCGAAGGGTGTGGAGGCTATTGTGAAGAAGAAGCAGTGAAATAGGCCTTTCCCAACTCACTCAGCAAGTTCTGCAAACATGGAAACCTCGGCCGTGTGACAGTAGAGTCGCGATTAATCGCGGCTCTACTGTCACGCTCATCATAGCTGTCAAGGATATCAGAGTAAACTATAATTTAAATTTTGTGAGTATAAGTTCGATGGCGAAAGGAACTTGACAGCATCCTGATTTTTAGATTTTTTTCATTGGCGCTGTTGCTCAAATCGGATTATTTTACCCCAAAGCATGCACATGAAACGCCGATTACTATTGATCACGCTGCTTGGATGCACCCAAATATGGGCACAATCCTCTTTCCAACCTGACACAGCCTGGATTCACGTCAACAATATTAAGGCTCTTGTCAGCGCAGATGGTCGTCTATTTTGGGACGGACAAAATGGGCAGTTCGGCATCCCGGACGAAAACGGCAGTTTAACTATTTCGCCCATAAAATCTGCTGGGTTATGGCTTGCGGCCATTGACCCCGGCGGTAATCTACGGGGCGCTGTTCATACCTTCGACGGTAGCGACGATGATTTTTGCCCAGGTATTTCAACCAGCGATTGGACGAATACCGGCCCTTGTGTCAATTCTGTACTCAATAGAATTTGGAGGATTACCAAAGAAGAACTGGTTGCTTTTTTTATTGATCAAAGCGATGGCCAAATCGAAGGTAATCATCCAGCTATTTATGCCTGGCCAGGGCGTGGAAACCCGCATTTTGCCAGTATACTAGGGTTTGAATTGCCTGATGTATCTTCCTACGATCATTTGGCGCCCTTTTTTGATACCAATGGTGATGAAATTTACAACCCGGATGATGGCGACTTCCCTATGCGATTTCATTTTGGCTGTAGTGTAGACCCCTATCTGGCAGAAGAAATGCTGTGGTTTGTATTCAACGACGCTGTTATTCACACAACACCCGGTTTTTCTCCTCTCTATTTCGATGTACAATGTGTTGTGAGCGCTTATGCCTGTAGTGCGGATAACTTGCTGGGAAACACTATTTACGTGGAGTATTATTTGATCAACAAATCCATTGAAGATTACTACGACCTTCACGCAGGCATTTATGCAGACCTGTCGCTGGGTTGTTCCAACGACGATTATATCGGTAGCTTCCCGGAATATCATACAGGATATATTTACAATAGTGATAATAATGATGGGGGATGCTCAAATCAGGATGGGTATGGAAGTAATCCGCCTGCCGTGAGCGTTGCTTTGTTGCGGCAACTTACCGATCCTTGGTTATTTGAAGCTGAACAGGGGGGTATTATGCCGGTCTTTGACCTGCAATCAAATGAACCTCCAGGAAAAAAACACCCTGAAAATGGGACGCAGTATTATTATAATCTGACAAGCCGATGGAAAGACAATAGCCCCCTGACTTTTGGGGGTGACGGCTATATGGATGGTATTCCGGTCAAATTTATTTATCCCGGAAACCCGTTAAATCCGCTGGAATGGTCAGAGGTCAGTACTATTCAATCCCCAGGTAAGCGCGGTATTCTTATTTCAAGCGGCCCAGTAGACATAGATACCGGACGCGCGACGAGGATGGCTGTTTCCTTTTCGATCATTCAGCAATCCAATAACAACCACCTACAGAACGTACAATTGTTAGCAGACAGCATGAGTCAGATAGCTATTCCCTATGAATATTGCTTCGACGGCCCCCCATTGCCGTGTTCACCAATTATTTCGAGTACGGTTAATTATCCTAAGACTGTTAAGACACTGGTACTATTTCCTAACCCTACGACAGAACAGATCAGGTATCAATGCAGTGATTGTAATCCAGCAGTGTTGATAATTTATGATCGCATAGGTAGGAGGGTCGCTCAAATCGACCACCCGGAAGAGCAGGGCGTAATAGCGATTGACCAACTCTTCCCGGGGGCCTATTTTCTTCAGATGATAACTATAGAAGGGAAAGTAATTGTAAAGCCGTTTATAATTTCCAACGGTATCAAGTAAGGCTACCACCTCCCAAACGCCTCCTGCCAGTCGAGCATGCCGCCTAAGAGGTTGCGCACGTTTTGGTAGCCGGCCTGTTGCATAAACTGCTTGGCTGTATCGCTGCGCCTGCCGGAGCGGCAATACACTACGATTTCTTCGTCTTTGTGATCCTCCAACTCCACGATGGCGTTTATTATGTTGCCCAGCGGGTATAACGAACCGCCTATATTGAATTCTTCATGTTCATGAGGCTCTCGCACATCGATAAGGATGAATTTTTCGCCTTTGTCCATTTTTTCTTTTAATTCCTGAACGGTAATATCCATGTGGGTGTTTTTTAATGCACAATTACGAGTTTGCGATGTTGTACCTGCTGGGTCTCCAAATGGCGTACGGCCATCCAGTACACGCCGTTGGGTAGGCCGGCCGTTGGCAATTCAGGGGCAAGGGCGCCCTGTTGTATAAGCTGGCCATTACTATTAAACAAGCGGAAATCAAATTGTTCGTATACGCCGCTAGGCAGGCTCACCGATACGACGTCGGAGGCCGGATTGGGGTAAATAGCCCACTCAAACCCTGTTTCTGATATTGGTTCTTCTACCGGCGTGGCAACCGGTGTAACTCCTCCCACCACAGGTCTGATCATAAGCGCTCCGCCTGGGGTGAATTCTGATAGCGGTTCCCATCCCTGACCGCTGTTGCGGAAGATAAACTCCTTGGCATTGGGGCGGTTTTTATCATAACCAATCGGCACGCAACGCGTGAACTCGCAAGCCGTGACCTGCTGCCAGCCTACGTAAAAATCGCCAGGTGGTATAAACAAAGGCACATAGTTACCGTCGGCATCCACCAATGGGTAGGTGGTAAATCCCTGCAGCGTATCAAAAAACGAGTCGGTGTAGTAGGGAAGCAGGTTTATGGAATATTCGGGCGAATTATCGAGTTGGCCGATCCACACGCGCAGGCGGAAGGTCTGATCGCTTACATCTGCGGAAGTATGTGGTATGTGAATACGGACAGCGCGCAACGAGTCGGAGACGCCCGCTGTAAACTTAACGGCTACTTGCGTACCTTCAGAGGTCACCAGGCCAGCTTCAGCGGTATCATCGTCGTAGGCAAAATAATTGTCGAAAACAGTAGTCTGGGTCAATTGGTCATTGCGTTGTACCGCTTCAAAACCTGGTTGATTGATTTGGGAAGTATTATTAAGGGTGTATTTCAACTGGAAATCCAGACGGTCGGCATCGTCAAAAGTGGGGCCTTCCATGGTAAGCAGGTAATTGGGCCACACATCGGGGAAACCGGTGGGGTCGTCCAGTAATTGATAGCTACGGCTCACCGGCATGCCATTGGGAATGTTGGCTTCCAGGCCGTTGAACAAAGTTACCGGCACGCCAAATACATTAAACCCGGAGTTTAGCTCCGTCAGACTAACGGAAGACGGACTGGCGTTGAGCGGCTCGCTGGCGTGGTTGTACACGTTGGCCTTGATAGTTGGGCTGAGCTCTTCGGCTTCGCGGCCTTCAAAATGCCGCCAGGGCATGCTGGAGTAATTTTTTAATATAAATTCCGGCAATTGGGTAAAGGCTACATCGCTGAAAATAGAATCTACGTGCACGGCGTCGAGGCGCACATAGTCGAGGTGCCAGGTATCATTGATGCCCAGGCGGTCGGCATAATTCCGGAAGCGAAACTGGAAGCCTTTGTAACGAAAATCCTGCGGTACGGGCACTGCATAAAAGCGGAAAGGTTCAGGAGTTGCATTGGTCTGACTGCCAGGAATGCCTTTGAGCGCCAGCGCTATCTGCCAGATGCCAAAGGTGTTTTTGAACTCGAGCACCAGTGAATCCTGCGTTTCAGGCCGGTCCATCAATCCGCGACGCTGGGCCCAGAAAGTGAGCGTCAGATCGCCGCCGGCGCCTTGCAGGTTGAGGTATCTCGAAGTTAGGTAGTCGGAGGGGCCGTATTGGCCGCCATAGGCGTCGCCGCGACCATCGATGCCGTCAAAGGTAGCTACCCCGATAGATGGCGGGCTTTCGGCCATTGTCGTATTGATAAAAGGGTCTATGTCGAGCCAGTGGTTAATAGAAGGCCAGGGACCGGCATAAGAAAAATCATCCATGAAGGGCAAACCGACGGTATCGCTGCTGATGCGCATTGCATAGTGAAACGTATCACAAACGGCATATTCGTCGCATAAAGCCAGGCATACCGAATCGGTACCCGCATAACGCGAAGCTTCGTACACAAAGCGGTAGTCGGGGGCGGAATAGTCGGTAAACCAGTATCGCTGTGCGCGGCCCTGGTAGTTGTCGGCACAATCCACGAAAGTATTGCAAGTGAGTTCCCCCGGTAGCAAGTCTTTATTAGCTTCAAGGGTAATCAATTCTTCCTGGTCGAGGTTAACCCGTGGGGGGAAATAATTGCGGCCTGCGCGTTTGGCCACAAAATAATAGGAAATGGAATCATAGCAGACCGACGCGTCGGGTTTGCACAATTTGACTTCCAGCGTATCCCTGCCTGCTACAACATCGTTGTGGGCGGTATAATAGAGCGAGTCTTTGACAATTACAGCGGCGCCGAATTGCAAGTTGTCGCATCCTTCGCAAAGCAGTACGGCAGTAGTGTCGTTGGTAGGATCCACAAAAACGCGTTGGTCGGTTCGCCTGCCGGCTTCTGCATAGGTTACGCCTGCTTCCACTACTGGGCAGGCATTTTTTTCAATGGCTGCTGCAGCGGGGTTATATTGCCATTCTGTGGGCCGCGCTTGCGTGTTTTGTATATAATGCTGCTTCAGCACGGGATTTTCGGTAAGCGGCGTCAATTGCTGCGCACTTGCCACCGAGCACATACACAGAGCCCAAAGCGCGACGTACAATTTTTTCATTATCATAGTTGCTTTTGATACTTTCTCAAAACGACGATTGCCGGGAATTGTTGTTTTTTCACATGCCCTGTGACGTGCCCTGACGGACAGCTGACGAATTCCGGCGTGTCAAATTGTTATTCCTGTTGTTGTTCCTCAATAATGGGTTCTTCTTCGGGGCAGCCTTCGGGTTTGGTATTGGTGAGATAAATGTTGATTTGTTCACCAATCCGGATCATTTGCCCATCCACATACTCTGGTTCTTGCTTCCACACATAGGCATTATCGAGCACTTCTCCATACACGGCGCCTATGCTAAGATTCATGCTGGTAATCAGGAAGTGAGCTGCTTTATATTGCTGGCAGACCAGATTGGGTACGGCCACCATGCCGGTATGTCGCTGGGTAACTACAAATTCGAGGGTACTGCCTTGTGGCACGCTTACGCCTTTGCGCAGGTCGTTGTCAGTAATTTTCCTATCGGCGTAGAAGAAATATTGAATCGTATTTTCCTCCTGCACGCTGTCAAAAACCCTTTCTTTTACAACGGCCTTCAGCTTGAGCACGCGGAGTTTTTTGGCATATTGTTCGAAGTCGTAACTACCAACAAGGGTCGGCAATTCAATTTCCGGAGGTGTTTTACTATAAATAGAAAAATAGATGGTGCGATTTTGCTTCACACGCGAGGAAGGTTTGGGGTCTTGCTGGAAGACGGTACCGGGTATTTTTTCGGGCTCGAAGATAGAATCCAGCACCATCACGGAAAAACTACGGTTGCGGGCTTTTCGCTGGGCTTCATCAATTTGCATACCCTCAAAATTGGGTACGGTAAGCGACTCGCCGTGGCGAGTATACCAGCGCAATCCGAGCGAAAAAAGGGTGATGAAAACGAATAAAAATCCGAGAAGTGCGCCCAAATTGCGCAAAAAATAGGATGAAGTAAAAAACTCGCGTGTGCGCGACACCCATTGCTGGAAGGGCGTGGGCGGTTTTTCGAGCCCGAAATAGGGTTCTTTCTTGGCATTTTCGCCGGTATTATCGGTGTCTCCCATCATTGCTTTGGCTTGTTCGGCGGCTGCTTGCACTTGCTGGTAACCCGCAATGGCGTCAACCGGGGCGAGTTCATCAGGTACCAGGCTGGTAAATGCTGTTTCTTCCGCCTGCGATTGGGCCGGCGCCGGGCCCCCGCCCAGCCGGGCTCTGCGTGCAAAAGCAAAGCTTAGTATTTTGTCAATAAAATCGTAGGGCTTATAGCCATTGATCGCTGCCTGGTGAAAAATACAAGTTGCGGGGGTCATACCCGGCAGCGAATTCACTTCGATCACCAGCGTTTCGGCGCGTTGATTGTCAAAGATACGCACAAAAGCGTCGATACGGGCATAACCTTGTACATCCAGTATGCGGGCGGCCCTTTCGAGATCGGATTTGACCTGGTCGGCAATTTTTTGATAAACTGATTTATTCGGACTAAACCTGGCGGGCGTAATATTTTGGCCTTCTCCTGCAAGGAATTTCTCTTCGAGCGAAAGCACCTCGCCAGTGGCAAGGGTTTCAGAGGGTTCGAATATCTCGTAGCGCAGCGTGCCGTCGATATTGTAATGGGTGAGCAAGCCACCGGTAATTTCGAGGAAGTGGCCGGCGCCGTTTCTGGAAATGAGATTTTCGAATAAGATCTCGTCTTTTCGCGGGAATTCTTCTTTGGCTTTAAGGTTTAGTATTTTTCGCTGTTGGGGGCCTTCGTCGCCAAGGGGGCGGAACATCAGTTGCACGAATGCCTCCAATTCGGTTCGCGTGCGAATTACTTTTACCGCCGAGCTGCATCCGTCGTCGACGGGTTTGGCCACCAATGGATAACCAAATTTCGCTTCAATATGGGCGTAGCAGTTGGCTGAGTCGGCGGTAAATTCTTCTTTTTTGATAATCAACTGATCGGCCACCTGAAACCCGTTTTTTTTCAGGGTTTGCAGGGTTCTGTGTTTGTCGATAGTGATTTTCGACGAGGTTACTCCCGAGCCGTTATAAGGGATATGCATGGCGTCGAGGTACATTTGTACTTGTCCGTCTTCGCCGGGGCGGCCGTGCAGGGCGATAAAAACGCCGTCGATCAGGCTTGGCAATTCTTCGAGCGAGATTTTGCGGGGAGCAAAAACGACATCGTTAGAAGCGTACTTCCGGGTGATATCGGCGCATTGAAGTTTGATTTGGTCAATAACGGGATGTTCTTTCCAGCCCAGTATTTTATCGCGAATATCGTCGGCGTTGTCTTTAAGCAATAAATTAATAGGCAGCTGATACAGTTCGAAATGGCTTGTATCGCCCGTCAGAAAAATGGGAATGGGTTCGTATTTATCAGAGCTGGATAGTTTTTCAAAAATATTTCTTCCGCTTTCTACCGAAATATGTCTTTCAAAAGAATACCCGCCCAGGATCACCCCGATGCGTTTGCGGGTAGATTGCGTTACTTTTAGTGATTGAATAGATTCGTCGAGGATGCGGATATATCCTTTCCATGCGGTTTCTTCGGGTTGTTCGGCAAATCGTTCCTGCAAGGAAATTCGGATGATATACGTCAGGTACTGAGAAGGGTTGAGCCCTATCTCCGCTGCCTGGTGGAAGAAAAAAGAAGAGGGCAACATGCCCGATGTAGTATTGGGATCATTGAGGAAAATCTGGTCATCCTGGGTGATAAAGCCATCAATGCGGGCATAAGTGGCAAAGCCCAATTCGAGGAAGAGGCGTTCGCATTCTCCGCGAATGGCGTTGATTTGGGGCGAGGGCAGGTTAATAGGGGTTACTTTTCGGGATAGGCCCGGCATATATTTCGCGCGGTAGTCGAATACTTCTTTGCCTTTTACAATTTCAGTTGGGGGCAGGGCGACAGCGCTGCCGTCTTCTTTGCGTAAAACTATGCAAGAGAATTCCTTGCCGTGGATAAACGACTCGATGATCACCTCGCGTTCATCCTGGAAGCTTTCCAAAATAAAGAAGCCGTTGTCAATTTGTGCGGATTGGTCATCGAGATAACTCAGCAGTATTTCGGGGTGATGGATGGTATGTTTTTGTTCGTGAAAAGTAACAGAAAGGGGAAAGCCTAGTCCGTCCCGAATATCGCTGAGCAGCCTGATGTACTCTACGCGCTCAAAATGGTCGCGGTCCATCCATTCATTTGCAGGGATAATTTCGCGGAAGAAGGCGCGGTTGATAGCTTGTTCAAAACCTTCCACGCCCAGTTTTTCGTCGGCAATAGACACGCCGATAGACGATCCCTGGTTGGCCGGTCGTATCACCATCGGGAACCCTACCTTATCGACAGATTGGTAGTAGAGGGCTTCGACATCGGCGGCAAGCCAGTCTTCGCGTTTGAGCGTCATCACGGTGGGCTCGGAAAAGCCTTTTTCGGCCATCAGGCGTTTTTGCAGGGCTTTGTCCATGCCGATTTCGCTGGCGCGAATGCCGCTGCCGGTATAGGGGATATGCAGGTTTTCCAGCTCGCGCTGAATTTGGCCGTCTTCGCCATAAAGACCGTGCAGGGCCAAAAAGGCCACGTGCATCAGGGAGGGTAATTCGCTGGGTTCTACCCGGCGGCCTACTTCGGCAATCATCCGGTCTTGTTCTGCCCTGTTCAGGGCGCCCAGGCTTTCCGAATAGATCTGAAATTCATTGGGCGAAGGGGGGAGCTGATCGATTGGCGGGTAGAAATCGCGTATAGTACCTTTGTAGATATACTGCCAGTCGAGCAAGATGAAATTCTTCTGACTATCTACAAAAATGGGTACCGGCTCGAAGAGCGATTTGTTCAGATTGTCATATACGGTACGACCTCCGGCAAAGGAAATTTCGCGTTCGCGGGAAGGCCCCCCAAAGAAAATGCCGACTCTTAGCTTCATATAGTTTAGCAGGTAGCTTAAATAACCTGCAAATTTAGTAAAAACATGAGGCATCCCGAATTTTTTCGAGATGCCTCATTCACTTTAAGAAAAACGGTGCGAAATATCCCGGCTATCCCGGGTGAATTCCGACATTATTCGATAATAACCTTTCGGGTTACCTGCGAAGCGCCGTCCATGAGTTGAACCATGTAAGCGCCTGCGGGGAACTGGCGGGAATCGATTTCTACTGTTCCGTTCAGAGATTGACCCATATAGCGGTTGTACACTTGTGCGCCCTGTGCGTTGTAGATGCGGATATTGAATTGTTGTACCGTCTCCGAGAAATCGTAGCGGATATTCAATACATCATTAGCAGGGTTCGGGAAAATCTTCACGCCGTTCTGGAGGGTGAACTCTTCAACGTCAACCACCTGGTTACAAGTTACGCAGTAAGCGAAGCACACAACAGGCAGTGTTACGTCGGCCGTTCCCGTATTGTAGAAGCGATCGCCGAAGCCGCCGGTCGTACAGTTTGTGCCTATGCTGGTATTGATAGACTCCCATCCATCGGTGCCGTTTTTAAATTTGTAGGTTACCGTAGTGTTTTCCGGAATAGCCACGGTAGCTGTATAGACGCCGTCGCCATTGCCGTCGCTCATCGGCAGGTTTTGGAAGTCGCTGAATGAACCGGCGAGGAATACGCCGCTTCCAGCAACGGTTTGCAGCGCCATATCAACCTGGAAGGTCACGTCTACCGTAAGCGGGTTGAAGATAAGTTCCCACAGGAAAGCATCTTCTGAGAAGCGGTCGTTCCACTCAATGAGGTAGGTAGTACCTGCGGTGACGGGCACGTCAACTACCTGAGATGGGCCGGCAGTACCTAAACAGTCGTCATCGCTTTCAGCTACTACAGTAAGGCCGCTAAGGGTAGCGCAGTCGCCGGTATAAACCCAAAGGCGGGTATCGCTGGCAGCGCCATTACATGAGGTAATCGTCATCGTTCCGTTTGAGGTGGGCGTAAACGAGAACCATTCTGAGTTGGCATACGGCGTTTCAGACAAAGTACTGGTGCCGATTGTGGGGCCGGCTGCTGCTGCGTCGCCTGTAAATTCTTCTACTGCATATTCACCGGGCGTAACAGCTACTGCGGTTTGGCAGAAGTCGCCTTCTGCGGGGGCATCGGTAGAGAAGGCCAGTTCAAAATCAAAGCCTACGGGCTCCCAGGCATTGTCCCACAGGATATAATAGGTTTCACCGGCTTCCACAATAGCTTCACGATAGGAGGCATAAGCGTCGCCGCCTGCTGCCAGTTCGCACATATCGTCATTTACACCTACGACTTCAAGTCCATGGCATTCGCCTTTGAAGATCCAGCCGCGTGAGTCGGCGCCGCCGCCGCAGGAAGATATTGAGATCACCCCATCTTGAGTAGGCGTATAAGTAAACCAGTAGCCTTTTTCGCCGCCGTCGCCGCCGCCGAGGTCGTATCCGCCGCCGAAGCAGGAGAGCTCGGGAACGGCATGTACGCCAGGTTGAATATCAACTGCCGTATAGCAGTATTGGCCAACGCCTGCGTCGGGAATTTGCCAGTAGTCGATGTTGTCGACATAAAATTCATCGTTGGCATCGCGCGGATAAAAGTCGATAGAGTTGAGCTGGTTGAGCGGAGAAGCTGCGCCGCCGTTGGTAATACCATCGCTGAATTTCCAGGCTGCCACGGTAGTTTCATCAACGAGCAGACGTGCTTCGTCGTTGTCGAGGTCGACATAAAGGTATACTTCAAACCAGGTATCGTTGGGATACGAGAAACGCGGGGTTTCAGCGGCTACGTTACCGGGATAGATGGTAAGATAAGCCGATCCGTCGCCTTCATCGCCGAAGAATGCGTCCATAGCCCAGAAGCCTGCGGAAGCGGTGGGCGCCTGGTGTTGTACGTTGAAATAAGCTCGTTTGCCGGTAACTATGTACATATCCCAGCGCGCTACGTAGTGGTCTTGTGTTTTATCGCCAAACAGCAGCAATGCATCCTGGCCGGTAATGGTACTGGATACTTTGAAAGAATTAGCGCCGCTAGCGGCTTGCTCGGTGGTAACGTCGAAACCTGCGCCGCCGGGCCAAACGCCGAAGTGATCAGCGCCGGGTTGGCCGATAACAGGGCCTGCAGTATAGCCTTCTGCGTCGTCAGCAATGATAATAAATGGATCGGCGCAATCGTCAACCACAAATACACAGTTGCCGCAGCTGCTAAAGCATACGGAGGGTATGTTCGTACCTGCCGGGTCGAAAACGATAAACGGACGGAAGTTGAATCCGAAAATAGAAGGCACGCCGCAGTCGTTGGGCACGCTTTCCTGGTTGCCGGCAGCAACCATACCATTTACGAAAACATAGCCGACCGTATCCAGCACGGTAATATTCGCAGATCCGGAATAAACGCCGTCGCCATCGACATCAGCGAGGATCAACTCTGTGAGTGTAGGATTGCTCGAAGAGCCGTAGGCTACTCTGACGCCGTCGGGGCTCACCGTTTCCAGTGCCATGTCCACATTGAAAGTCACGAGGGCCTGGGGCAGGTTGAGGTCTTCGGTAAGCGTAAAGTCGAAGCCGTTGTGGTTCCAGCGGTCATCCCAGTAGATAAAATACTGTTGACCGGCTATGGCGAGGAAGCTCACTTCGGAGGCAAAGTCGCCATTGTCGGGATCGCAATCGTCATTGAGGTTGACGAGTGTAAGGCTGGCGCAGTCGGCGCCTGCGATAACAGCCACGCGAGAGTCAACCGGTTGGCCGCATGAGCTTACCGTAGCGATATTATTCACAGTAGGCGTATAAGAATACCATTTTGCGTTGGAGTTATTGTCCAATACGCCGGAGACGAATACTGCGCCGAAACCACCAGAGATCTCAGCTACCGTATGCGTGCCGGGGCCGATAGGTATTGCTGTTGCGCAAACCTCGCCGGCGCCGGGAGGGATGGGATCAGGAGAGAACGTTACGTTTACTCCATCAGTAAGGCTAGCCTTGATGGTTTCACATGCTGCATAGGAAAGCATCACCACGGGGATGTTGATCGTTTCGGTAGGGGTACCTCCCATCACGATGGCCTTGTGCGGAAAATCGGGAGTGTTATTGCAAACAATGACGGCGATAGCGCCTGCTTGTTGGGCAACAACGGCCTTTACGGCAAAACCGCAAACGCCCCTATCCATCAACGCGACCGAACCGGTCAGGCTATTCACGGGGGCGGTACAGCCGGTGGCGGGGTCGGCATAAACAACATCTCCTGTAGTTCCGGTTAGGGCCGGTGAGAAAGCGGCCTGGAGGGCCTGATAGTCGCCTGCAATTCCAGCCGGGGCATTGACCGTAATTTTAACGATCTGGGCATTGGTCGTTGCGGTCCATGCCAATAAAGCTATCGCTAAAGCCCACAGCTTAGACAAGTAGCAGTTCTTCATACTAGCGGGTTTTGATGATGAAATGATGAATGTTAAAGATAGAAATTTTTTGAATAAATTTTAGCAATGTGAATGACAAATACGAGACAAAAACGCGGTATTAGAAATCCGTCCATTTTTGTGCACTAGCGCTTGATTGCACTACTTTTTGAATAAACAACATGCCTCTTACACCGTCTTCCACCGATGGAAAATCCTGATATATAGGGTCGGGTTGTTTACTTTCCAGATGTGCGCGCAGACAGAAGGCGAAATTGCGGTAAATATTGGCAAATGCTTCGAGATACCCTTCGGGGTGACCTGCCGGAATACGGGTATGCGCGTGTGCTTGCCTGCTTAGTGTGCCTACGCCGGTGCGCAATATTTGTGTGGGTTGATCCAGCCATTTTACCAGCAGGGTATTGGGTTCCATTTGCCGCCATTCGAGGCCGCCTTTTTCTCCATACACGCGAATATTGAGGTTGTTTTCTTCGCCTGCCGATATTTGGCTGGCGTGCAGAATACCTTTGGCGCCGTTTTCAAAATGGAGCAGCACGTTTCCGTCGTCGTCGAGTAGGCGGCCGGGAACAAAGATGCTGAGATCGGCGCAAAGCTCGGTTATCTTGAGTCCGGTGATGTATTCCGCCAGGTTTTCGGCGTGGGTGCCGATATCGCCCATTGCGCCGGCGATACCGGAGCGTTGGGGGTCGGTGCGCCAGGCTGCCTGCTTGGAGGGGGTATCTTCCACTTTTGTAGATAACCAACCTTGGGGGTATTCCACCACGATTTTGCGCAAAGCGCCCAACTGGCCTTCTTTTATCATCTGGCGGGCGTGTTTCACCATGGGGTAACCCGTATAATTGTGGGTAAGGGCAAACAACAAGCCCGTTGCTTTAACCAGTGCCTGCAATTCGTAGGCTTCCTCCATAGTAAAACACAGCGGTTTGTCGCAAACCACGTGAAATCCGTTTTCGAGGGCCATCTTAGCCGGGGCGAAATGCATATGATTGGGCGTAACGATAGAAACGAACTGCATGCGTACGTCAGCGGGCAGCTTTTTTTCTTTTTCTATCATTTCTTGAAAGGAGCCGTACACGCGATCAGATGGCAGATACAGTGCTTCTCCAGATGCTTTTGATTTGACTGGGTCGCTGCTAAAAGCGCCGCAAACCAGTTCAATTTCGCCGTCGAGGTTGGCAGCCATGCGGTGTACGCCGCCGATGAATGCGCCGATACCGCCGCCCACCATGCCCATGCGCAATTTTTGAGGCATACGATCAAATTAACTTCGTAGTGATCAATTATTCATGTCTACTTTTTCAACCGTACGCATCATACGGCTTTTTTCGGCGGTAAAGCCGATAAGATGGCTTTCCATAGCTGCATCTAAAGTAGAGGTAAGCAGGGAAGGGTCTCTGCGCGATACGGCCTGCACCCAGTCGCGGGCCAGCCCCCAATCGCCACCGCCGTGGCCTGATTTTATCTGGGCGTTTTCGTCGACATTCCATTTCGTCACCTCACCGGTTTGGAAATTGGCCAGGTAAATATCGGTTTCATCGCCTACCAGATCGCCCATGCTGCCCATGATTCTGGTGCGGCGGCCGGCGTAATTGGTAAAGGCTTCCATGTTGAAATTAACGGTAATACCGCCTTCGAATTCCATTGCTACGATTTGATGGTCGAGCACGTCGTTGTCGCATTGGTAAACACAGCGGCCATAGGGACCTTCTTTGAGATTTTTCATAATGGCCTCGGGCCACAGCGTTTTGTCTTCGGGCAAATCGAAGTGGTGGAGCCAGCTTTGATTGCGGTGGTAGATGCGCAGGGCGGAATAGGGGCAGGTAGCTTCAACGGCGCAACCGTCGGAGCAGCGCTTGGTGCTGCCCACCGGCGCATTTTCTTTGCGGAACCATTTGAGCGAGCCGAAAGAACTCACATGCGTGCAGCTTTTACCCAGCCACCACCGGATGATGTCGAGATCGTGGCAGGATTTAGCCAGCAGGATAGGGTTAGTTTCTGATGTTTTACGCCAGTTGCCACGCACATAGGAGTGCGACATGTGGATATGCTGAATGGGCTCCATGTGTTGTACGCTAACGATAGCGCCCAATACGCCGGAATCGATGATCTCTTTAATTTTGAGGTAATACGGAGAATAACGCAGTACGTGGCAAACGCCAACGATGCGGTTGTGCTTTTTGGCTTGATTGAGGATGTTTTTGCACTCTTGCCAGCTTTGCGCAATGGGTTTTTCGAGTAATAAATCGTAACCCATTTCCAGGGCTTTCATTGCTGGGCCGTAGTGCAAATGATCGGGGGTGGTAATGATCACTGCATCGGCAAATTTGGGCCTGTCAAAGACGTGCTCCCAGGTTACAAACCGATTTTTATCGGCGATCTTGTGTTTTTTTGCGTAACGTTCGTTGCGAAGAGCGATAGGTTCGGCAACGCCCACAATATCGAGTTCTTCAGGAAACTCTAAAGCAAAATTACCGTACACATTGCCCCGGTTGCCGGCGCCTAGCACAATGGCCGTCATGGGCTTGTCCAATGCAGGATAAGCGGGCCAGGGCATTTCGTAGGTATATTCCGATATATTGCTGAGGGCGTCAACGGGCAACATGGCGCCGGCAGAAAAAAGGCCAAGAGCTTTTAGCCAATCGCGGCGAGTCCATTCTTTTTGCATGGTATGTAGATTTTTGCCGCCGCTATATTACTAAAATATCCTGTCGTTGCCAAAAAATATCGCGATTCAATCGCTTGCTAATTAATCAGCAACTACAAATTTTCCCTGCCATTGATCTCCCTGATCATACCAAACTGTCAAATAATATAGCCCGACAGGTAAGCTGCTCACATCAATATCTTTTGAGGCGTCCCATGTCCATGTTCGGATAATAGACCCAGCGGCATTGCAGATAGATAACTGGTTTATCTTCTCCATTTCGAGGCCTTTGATGGTGAGCTGTCCCGAAGTCGGATTGGGAAAGAGTGATAGAGAAGGGGACGGTGAAGGGGGATTGGGCGTATCAGTGATCAGGCTGTTTCGCAAGATAACACCGTTATTGCCCACTACAAAAGCTGCACGGTTGTTTACGCCTGCAATGGCATTCAAAGGAGTATTTGCCAGGTGGTCGGGTTCCCAACTGGCTCCTCCATCGGCAGTGACGTAGAGGGCTCCGTTTTCACCGGCTGCATAACCTCTTACCTCGTCTTCGAAAAATGCGTCATTGATAAATGCAGGTACATTGGGGTTGACAATTTCAGCGTTAAACCGCCAGTTGTTTACGCCGTCGGAGTTGTCGTAATAATAACCCGATGTTTTTACCAATTGGTTGACAGGGCCAGGCAAAAAGCCCAAATATTGGTTCATGAAAAAGTAACCGGTATCGGCATTGACGAAATAAGCAGCGGTATAAGCGCCGGCATTGGGAAAATCGAAAGGAAACAAAGGCTGCCAGCTCAAACCGTAATCATCGCTGCGATAGCTAAAATTGGAATAGGTAGCAAATCCGCCGATATTGGCAAATACATACCCTGTTTGTGGTGTGGGAAAATGCAATTGATCGGGAAGCGTGGTTCCGCCAAGGAGGATATTCGTGGGGTCCCAGCCAGCGCCTTCATTATCGCTGTAGGCCACATATTGGCTGCTGAGCGCAAAGGCGCGCGAGCCGCCAAGCGCCAGTGCAGCGCCGTTGGCGACTTCTTCCCACTGCCCACCTCCATCAATTGAGAGGTAAACTTTACCAAAATAAAAGTCGTCTTCGGCAATCAGGAGAGTATCCATTCCCAGCACTAATACCGACCTGAGATCGGTCAGCGTGACATTCCCTATATTCGTCCAATTGTTGCCGTTATCTGTGGTGAGCAATACGGTTCCGTTTCGGCCCACAGCTGCGCCATAATCGTTGTTTAACATATGGATGCCCGTAAGCGTTTGCGTTGTGCCGGAATTAAGCGGTATCCACTGCGCATTAAGGGCAGGTAAATTTACGGCAAGCAGACTACATGCCAGAATGAGGCGAATTGTGATTTTCATAGAACGGGTGATTTTATATGAAGACATAGACGTAACTGTGAGAAAACAGGTTGGGGTGATTTGTATCTATTTTATAAAATAATTTTCCGGCAGGCAGCAATTTATCCGTATTATCGCATCTAATCAGCATTACTCTATAAGGACAGAATTTATTTTTTCCCGAAAACACATAAGCCCATGCGTATTGTTACTGCTTGTTTATTTGCCTTCACTTTTTTTTATCAATTACAGGTTGCCGCTCAAAATCCACCGTTGATGGTCATCACGGGGCCAACGGCTGTTTGTGCAGGTAGTTGCGCTACTTACACGGTGGTAATAACTGGTGGGGGCAGCCCTTCCAACGTACACGTGATTTGGTTTTTGAGTAATGGCGAGCAATATATTACGCAGGGATTTTCTCAGGAAATATGCTTTGAAGAGCCCGGCGCCTATACGGTCAATGCTATTATAGAAACAATAGATTTGACCTTTCAGGCTTCATTAACCGTATATGTTACAGATGAGGCGCCGGTTCCCGAATTGTTGTTTTCCGATGCGCCGGCCTGCGCGCATACCGATCCGCCCGATTCTACGAGTTGTGACAGGCTTTGTGCACAGACGACGGTGACTTATACCCTGTCTTACCCGTTGCTGTCTCCGCCTTTTCCAGGTATCAACTTTCTATACGCTGATTTTTCCAATGTGGCAGATGTGCAGTATGTAGGCGACCAGGTGCGGATTACCTGGGCAAACCCCGGTATTGGAGAACTGGTAGCTGCTTATGCTTTTGAAAATGCAGGCGGTACTACGCCGCAGTGCACCAGCTTTTTTTACTTGTGTGCAGAAATATTGGCGCCCCCCTTGGCCGGGTTTACGACGAGTCCGGCAGCTTCTAATGATACCATTCGAATTTGTAAAGGCGAGGATATTCAATTTACTAATACAACCACAAATGCCGATACCTATTTGTGGGATTTTGGCGACTTCAGTACTTCCAATGTGGCAAGTCCACTGCATGCTTATAACCAGGCAGGTACATACAATGTAGTGATGATTGCCGGCAGCGATTGTAATTGTGTGGATACAGCCTATGCGGTAGTGGTAGTAGAAGATACAGACCAGCCGCCTTTAGCCTGCAACGGCGCCGTTTGTCCCGGCGCTACGGTAACGTATACCACTTCGGCAGTATGCGCCAGTTATGATTGGACGGTGAGCCCTAATGGCGCTGTCATTGATGGTGGAGGTGCAACCGATGAATACATTACGATAACCTGGATTAGCGGGTATGTAGGAGAGGTAGAACTGGCAGTCACTAATTGTGTAGGAGGAGGGCCCTGCCTGCGTCCTACCACCATCGAAGTACCTATTTTATCTGACGATGTGTTGATCGCAGGTCCGGCAAAGGCCTGCCCCGGCTCGGAAGTACTGTATAGTGTGCCGGCTTACGACGGTGCAGATATTGTGTGGAGTATCTCAGCTTATGGAACAATAATTGCCGGGCAGAGTACCAACGAAGTATTGGTCAATTGGGCAGACAATACGCCATTTGACGAACCCCAGTGGATAGCTGTAGAAATTGACCATTGCTATTTGGGTTGTGGAGGCGCCGATACGCTTGAAGTAAATGTAAAACCCGCTTTCAGGGTTACCGGCGCAGTAGAAGCCTGCCCGGGAAGTACAAGTAACTACAATGCGAGGAGTTTTTTAAATAACGACCCGGTGCAGTCATCGTGGGAGTTACAGGATGCCTCCGGCAATATAGCCTGGACTTCCGGCGCACCGGCAGCTACGGCCACCGTGCCCTGGAATGTTGCAGCGGGGCAATACCTTGTGGTAGCTTTTCCGGATATGCCTGGCGACTATTGCATCGATTCGGCGTTTGTTCGAGTGGCTGTGCCTGACCTTACCCCGCCTATCGACTCTATAGTGGGGCCGGTTCAAATTTGTACAAACCAACCCTATGCCTATGAAGTGGCCACTTCGTTTCCGACCAATAACTTTACATGGCAGGTAGTGAACGGCGGGGCAACGAGTACCCGAACCGGACGGCGGATTAGCGTGACCTGGACTTCTCCCAACAATAATAGTTTGTCAGTAGTGCAAACCACTGCTCAGGGTTGTGTCTCTTCACCGGTATTATTAAATATTCAGCAGGTACAGGCGCCTCCTATAACCGGCGACAATGACGTGTGCCTTGAAAGTACCGGCCAATATAGCGCTCAGGCTTTGCCCCAATTGCAATACGAATGGCGGATTACGCCGACTGATGCCGGCACGATTATCACTGATCCAACTGCTACGCAAGTAGACGTGTTGTGGCACAAGACGGGCGCTGCCACAGTGATTCTGGAGGTATGCAACCAAACCACTACCTACAATGTCAACGTGAGAGCCCTGCCCACCCCATCCGTCGTCCACCCGGCTTCGCTTTGCGATAATGTGAGTGCACAGGTACAGACCAGCGCAGCTTTTTCTGCGTATGTATGGCGAGATGAAGCCGGCAGTGTGGTTAGTAATGCTACGATGCCATCATTTGGCCCGGGCTACTATCAGGTGATTGTGACCGATGCTTTTGGTTGTGTAGGCGAAGAAACTTTTCAAATCGACAACTTACCCGCCCCGGCGGTGCGCATTAGTACGCCTGGGGTGCGATGTTTAAATTTTGGACCGGCCACGCTTTATACTATCGGAAATCAGACAAGTAGTTCGTATGAGTGGTTCCGTGACGGCATGGCATTGGGTGTAAATACAGGTACATATGTGGCATCAATAGCGGGTATTTACACCGTTGAAGTCACAGATGTAAATGGTTGCGTGTCTACTTCAAACGCGTTGGAAGTATACGGGAACTGTGGCGCCGGCGGAGGCGGAGGCGGCATTCCAGGTGGAGGAAATGCCTGTGATCCTGCGATAATTACCCCGTTTGATATCATTCCCGGCTCCCCGTGTAACGACCGGAGCTATCAGATAACCAGCCCTTTGTTTGTTTCAGGATCGGCATTTTGGAATTTCGACGACCCGGAGAGTGGCGCCAACAATTCGTCCATGCTGGATAATCCCAACCACCTATATGCTACTGCCGGATTTCATGAAGTTATATTATACGCCAATTACAATATTGGAGGCACGATAGTTAGTTGTGGTTCGCTTCGGATAGATACCGTAGCATTGGCAGCTGATTTCAGCGTATACCCGGCATGCCCGGGAGAGGCTGCCCAGTTTAACGATCGATCCAGTTATTTGCCATTGGTATCTATAGCTGCATGGCAATGGGATTTTGGTGATCCGGCCAGTGGTGGCGCCAATTTTTCGAGCCAGACCAATCCCACCCATATATACAATACCGCCGGTACTTACAACGTGGTATTGACGGTAACCAGCACTTCCGGATGCCAGGCGACGATTGCAAAAACGGTAGAGGTCTTTAGCCCGCCCGTAATCAGCTTTGTACCTCCGGTAGAAAATTGCGAGGGCACACCACTTGAATTCCAGGCCAATGTGCCGGCCGACATAGCCTCGATAACCTGGGATTTTGGCGATCCTTTCAGCGGAGACGCCAATACTTCCACGCTGGTAAATACCTATCACGCGTACGAAAGCTCTTTTATCTATACCGTTCAACTCAGTGCAGAAGATATTCAGGGATGCACAGCTGTCATCGACCAGCCTGTGACGGTAACGGCAAATAACTTGTCGGGCAATATCGGCATTATGCCAGGTAGCGTATTCTGTGAAGGCGATACGGTGACGCTTACGGCGCCTGCCGGCGGGGTGAACTGGTCATGGACCGGTGGCGCGTCGACTGCTGTGCTGCTGGCCGATTCTCCTGGCGCCTACCGGGTTACAGTCACCGATTCGCAGGGTTGCGAATACAGTCCTAATCCTGTAAATCTGCAGGTAATACCCGCGCCTTATTCAGATATCAGGGCATACGAACTCGATGAACTCGGCCAGCCGGTGGCCTATTTCTACGACACCCTGGAGGTCTGCTATGGCGAACCGGTGTACCTGGAAGCGATCAGCGCAGGAATAGGGTATGCTTACCAGTGGTCTACCGGTCAAAGCGGCCAGGTGGCGGAATATTCAGAAGATCGCGGCAATTTGCTGGCAGAAGGACAACACGACATTTCATTAACAGTTACTAACCAGATAAACGGTTGTGGTATAACCATCGGGCCGTTTGTAATTAACGTGCACCCCAATCCTGCCGTCGTGCAAATTAGTACTCAGCCGACCGGACTTTTGTGCGAAAGCACCCCCATTACTTTTTCAGTGGATACCCCGGAAGCAGGAGTCAATTATTTTTGGAATACCGGGCAATCCGGGCCGAGTATTGTCAACACTATCGCCGGCGATTATTTTGCGATAGCTGTTAATGCGTTTGGATGCCGCGCGGAAAGTAATACGATTAACGTGCTGGAAGGGCCCAACGTTAGACAAATACCTTCGGGTTGTCATACCCGCTGTTTGCCCGATACGATTTGCGTGCCGCCGATTACAGGTGCTGTGAGCTATCAATGGTATCTGGATGGCAACGCCATTCCCGGTCCGGAGGGAACGATGCTCAACCTCGCGCCCATGCAAAGCGGCAATTATACCCTCGAAGTAACAGATGTGATAGGCTGCAAGCTTACTTCAGCCGACTTGAACCTGGATCTCTTTACCGGTTACGGCACCATCAGCGGTTCGATATATGTGGATGTGAACGATAACGGCGTTATCGATCCGAGCGATACGCTTTACAATGGTGGCGGCATCTTTATCACGGATGCTTCCGCGCAAATTGATACGATCATCATGGCCGATGGAGGCGCCTATATTTGGGTTAATGCGCCGGCCAATGATTATACCCTTGTTTTCGATACCTTGTCTTTGCCGGCAGGCTATCAGGCTGTATACGTGCAGGTAGATTCCTCGCTGGTGGGGTGTGCCGATAGTATGCGAGTGGATTGGCTGCTCAAGCTCTGCCCAACCCTCGTGAGCACTACTGATCTGAGTTTTTGCCAGGGAGAAACGATAGATTATGCGGGGCAAACTTACTCGACAGATACTACGTTTACCATTCTACACCAGGCTCTATCGGGCTGCGATTCGATTGAAAATGTGACAATTGACATGTTACCCACACAAACGCTTATCATTGATATGGCGACTTGCCCCGGTGTGCCTGTGATGTATGAGGGGATTTCGTTGAATGCAGGGGATCACCAGGATTTTGTGTATACCAACCAATACGGATGCGATTCTACCATATCAGTGAGCGTATTGGCTCTGCCTACGGATGCTTCGAGTTTGTCTCTTCAAACCTGTCCAGGGATTTCGGTCAATTACAACGGTACCGACCTCGCTGTCGGCGACCAAGTGGATTTTACTTTCAGTAATAGTTTGGGCTGTGATTCAGTAGTGACCGTCACGGTGTTGGCATTGCCCATCAGCACTTCCAGTTTGTCTTTGCAAACCTGTCCCGGAGATCCGATTACATACAACGGTTCTACCCTGAATGTAGGCGACCAGATCGACTTTACTTTTACCAATAGCTTGGGCTGCGATTCTATTGTGACCGTCACAGTGTCGGCATTGCCTACCAGCTCCGGGGTTGCCCAACTGCAAGCTTGTACTGGTACTTCCGTAACCTACAACGGGCAAACCCTATTGCCTGGCACTCAAACCGATGTAGTGCTCACCAATAGTGTGGGCTGTGACTCGGTTGTAACGGTTACCGTGACAGAGATATTACCTGACACCGCCGATTTACAACTTGTAACTTGCCCGGGCGAGCCCATTTCGTACCAAGGTACAATCCTGCAAGCCGGCGACATGGTTGATTTTACACTCACCAACCAGGCCGGCTGCGATTCTATTGTAAGGGTGAGCGTAAGTGCTTTGATCACAGATACTACTCAGGTGTCTCTTCAAGCCTGCGAGGGCACGACTATCGATTTTAATGGGATCACGATCAGTGCAGGCGATACGCAGGAGGTTATTCTTACCGACCAGCAGGGTTGCGATTCGGTGATAGTGGTGAGTGTATTGGCGCTGCCTGCGGCGACTTTCAGCCTGTCGGGTACGGCCAGCTGTCCAAATAACGGTACAGGAACCATTCGGGTGGCCAATGTGGCAGGCAACGGTCCCTTTGAATATTCAATTGATGGGAATACTTTCCAAACCGGCGCCGATTTCGCAGGTGTAGAGGCCGGTGATTACCTGGTAGTTGTGCAAGACGCGAACGGCTGTATTTCCGAAAATACCATTGACGTGCCCACCCTGGAATCGCTGACTCTCATCGCAGAGGAGTTCACCCTGCCCTGCAACGAATTGCAAATCGATATCAGCGTCAATATTTTATCGGGCCTGGTGGGCCAGATCGACTATCTCTGGGATAACGGCGATACTACAGCGGTGAGGAGTGTCACCGCAGCGGGCGTGTATGCTCTTGAAGTAAGCAACGACTGTGAGACCGTCAGCCAAAATGTGGAGGTCGTACCGGAGGTCAAGGGCAAGCTCGGCATCTTCTATATTCCCAACGTCTTTTCGCCCAATAGCGATGGCATTAACGACTTGTTCCAGGTGTTTACCGGAGAGGGCGTACAGGTAGAGCAATTCCAGCTCAACGTATTCGACCGCTGGGGCAATATGTTGTACAGCTCTGAAGATTATACCGCGGGCTGGGACGGCGATTACAGGAGCAAGGCTATGAATCCCGGCGTGTACGTGTGGCATTTAAAAGCCGTAGTATTCCGCTGCGGGCAGTTGGTCGGCTTTGAGGACAAGGGGGATGTGACGATTGTGAGGTAATATACCGCACACCGTCAAGTTATCCCGACCTGTCGGTACGGGACAAGTTAGTCATAACTTTTCCGGCTTAGCGCCCCGCTATGGGCGGGGTTCGCGCCCGAGCTTTGGTTATGCGCAAAACTTGGCGGCGCGAAGTATAAATACGCGTTTATCGTTAAAGGAGGGTTAGTAAATAACCGATTAATGAGCCTCCTAAAACGATAAACGCGCTATTTATTTTTTTATATCCAAATGCAATAATTACGCTTAAAGCGGCAATCAAAATAGTGCGCCAATCGGTGATAGTATCTTTTCCCATTGCGAAGCAAACCGAAATAATAATAGCAACAGAAGCGACGTTGACGGCGTCGAGGAAGGCGGAAAACAAAATGGAGTTTCTCATCCGCCTAACGAGCGGATTAAGCAAGGCGACAAATACAAATGAAGGAAGAAAAATCCCGATGGTAGAAAGGACTGCACCTGACAGGCCGTTGAGCTGGTAACCGATAAACGTGACGGAAGAAAAAACAGGGCCGGGGGTAAATTGTCCCACTGCAATAGCATCGATTAATACCTGCCTTGATAATAATCCGGTTGAGACAAGTTCCGTATCAAGAAAGGCAAATAATACATAACCGCTGCCATAAAGAATGGCCCCGATTTTTAGAAAAATCAAAAACAGATGAATATTGGTAGCCGAAAAAATACTTGTATTTGTTATTTGAAGTAACACAAAAGGAAAAAAGCTGTTTGTATTATTGAGTTTATTGTTTCTGATCGTTGCCAATATCAGGGCGAAAAAACCTGCACCAAACATCAGGTAGATTTCATTAAAATTAAGCAGAGAAAAAATTAATACAATAAAACCAACTATCGCCAGCTCAATTGACTTAAATGATTTTTTCGCCAATGGAAAAATCGCGCCCAGAATGACGGCAATAATGGCGGGTTTAATTCCATAAACAAAAGGCTGTATTTGGGGTAGTTGGCCGTAATGTTTGTACAGCCAGGCAAAAATACCGGTTATGATCACTGCCGGGAGGATGAAACAAAGCCCGGCTAATATCAAGCCTTTCCAGCCGGCTTTTTCGTGCCCGATATGGATGGCCATTTCGGTACTGTTTGGACCGGGTATCAGATTAGTAGCACCGATGAGGTCAAGAAAATGTTGTTCGCTTAGCCATTTTCTTTTTGTGACCACCTCTTCCTGCATCATGGCAATATGAGCTGCGGGACCCCCGAAACCGATTATGCCAAGTTTAAGATAGAGTTTGGCTATTGCTAATAAACCGGGCTTGTCGCTCATACTCAATGTGCCATGTTTCGTTGCGCTTGTAAAATATGCCGCTCAATATGGTAAATCAAAAAGCGAAAAGTATCGCCAAGTCTCAATTTAATAAATTTGGTTAATGAAATAGCGGCCTTCAATTTGGTCAGGTTTACCGTTCTCGATTGATGAAGTAAAGACTTCAATTTTTCAAGTTGTTTGATAAATCTATCAATGGTGAGAATTGACAATTCTGAATTTGCCGGATTTTTATCTTTAGGGCTTTTCATTTTTGTTATTTTACCATTATTTGCTTTCATCAGGTTGGCAAAATAGTTTCCAATAATCCCACTTTTGAAAATCAAGCTGTTACTTTTTGTCGTGCTTTTTAATAGTAGGTTTTCAATTTCCGGCAGGTAAAAATCGCCATAGAGATTAAGGTGTTCAATGCATTCCAAAATGCTCCACTCGTCTGAAGTTTTTTTAAAATTCAATTCGCGAAGCGATAATCCTTTGAACGTATTGGCTGATTCTATTGCCTTTTCGGTCAGGGCCAGCAGTTCGTCGATTAACAGGTCTTGTCTGATTTGCATGTGTGTTGAATTTTATGCAAAGATCAGCCACCTTACTTTTTGCAGCATTGATTGAAATCAAGAATTTCGGATGCGGCTCAAAGTTTCGGGTTTCATTCTCAGATAGGAGGCGATGTATTTGAGTGGAATGTGTTGAAAAAGATGGGGGCTTCTGTCCAATACCCTTTGTAGTCGCTCGGTTGGAGAAGTAATTAACAAGTCAATTTCGCGATCGATTTGCTGTGTGATCAGTTGTTCAAGCAAAGAAATATATTGCCTTTGACTTTCTTCGTCTTCATGTACAAGCTGTGATAGTTTGTCTTTTGAAATGGCTTTTAAGGTAGTTTTACGAATAGCTTGAATATATAATTCCGAGGGTTTTGAGGTGACAAAAGAGGATAAGGAGTTGATAAAAGAACCGTCATATCCCAATCTGATGATGTATTCTTCGTATTCCGACAAATAAAATACCCTTACCGCACCTGATTTTATGTAGTAGAGATTTCTCTCGATTTCGCCTTCTCTAATAAGAAAGTCGCCTTTCTGAACGACCTTTTCCATGGCTGCTTTTTCGAAAGAGTCCAGCAATTTTCGGGTAAAATTTATTTCTTCTGACATCCTAAGCCCTGAATTGTTTGCAGAAAGCCTTGCCGTCACGCCTTCGCTCCTTCTCCCCTTCTCCACAGAACCACCAGCCCCGTTATTCCAATAACAAACAATAGCACCGCAATAATCTCGGCCTGGGTTGCCTCCAATCCACCTATGTGATAAGGTATATTCACCCTTATTTTTTCAATCCAGAATCGCTCAAAGCCGTTTAAGACGAGGTAAGCAAAAAACAACATGCCGGGCACTTTTAAGCGCTTGCGCAAACTCCACAGTATACCTGCAATGGTAAAGGCAAAGAAAGACTCGTATAGTGGCGTGGGATATACCGGCTCTGCCAGATAGTGGCAATATTCAAAAGCGCAGTTGGCCAGCAGGGGGCCTTCGTTGATGATGTTGTGGGGGTAGTCATATGCCCACAGCCAATCGGGCAAAAACCACCAGGAGGGTTGCGCTGCGGCCACGATACCCCAATCGCCGTCGCCGGCAAAATGGCAGCCCAGCCGCCCCACGCCGTAGCCCACGATAAGTGCGGGCGCTACCGCGTCGAGCACGTGGATGAAGGGTATTTTGTGTCGGCGCAAATACCACCACACGCCGAAAAAACCGCCGATGAGGCCGCCGTAAATAGTGAGACCGCTGCCGGAAAACAAGCTTTTCCACAATTCGGTCATGGTAGCTGGAGGATCTTCGAGGATGGAGAAGATTTTTGCGCCTACTACGCCCGACAAGGCTGCGATGAGCGTGATATCGCCGATGCGGTCGTGTGGATAGAGGTTCACGGTTTCGGTCACCTGCGGTTGGCCCGCCAGTTTCCTGGCTTCCCAGTATCGGTAGCCGGCCAGGGCCAGGGCGCCCAAAATCCCGGCCCACCATTCGCCTTTAGCCGACAATAATACCCCGCTCGCGTCGGCCTGCAATTCGCTGAAATGGCCAATGGCGTACACTCCCTTAAAGCCGACGAAAAAACCCATCAGGGCGTTGGAGAGATAGTCGCCCCAGCCAGGCAATTGATTCGATACCCGCTTGACCGGCGTGGGCTGGAAAACGCCCTCGGCGGCTTTGCGCTTGAGTTCGATAAACAAAAAACGCGAGCTGGCCAGAATAGCCAATACGAGCAACAGCCCGAATGTTTTGAAAATAGATGTCCAGTTGTCAGGCGCCGTGCCAAACAAATCGTGGAAGATATAGGAAAAGTCGGGGTACATGGCTTATACTTTCTTGAGCGCCAGGTACAACTCGTCGAGTTGCGCGGGGGCTATGGGTGATGGCGCGTCGATCATCATATCGCGGCCCATGTTGTTTTTTGGGAACGCGATAAAGTCGCGTATCGACGACTGGCCGTTCATCACGGCGCAGAGCCTGTCGAAGCCGAAAGCGATGCCGCCGTGGGGCGGGGCGCCGTATTCGAAAGCGCCGAGCAGGAAGCCGAATTGCGCCTCCGCTTCTTCGGGCGTAAAGCCGAGCAGTTTGAAGTTTTTCTCCTGCAGTTCGCGGTTGTGGATACGAATCGAGCCGCCGCCAATTTCTACGCCGTTGATGACGAGGTCGTAGGCGTCGGCGCGCAGGTCTTTCATCGTTTGATGGTCGCCGGTCAGCATGCGAGCCACGTCGTCTTTTTTGGGCGACGTGAAGGGGTGGTGCATGGCGTAAAAGCGCTGGGTATCTTCATCCCATTCCAGCAGGGGGAAGTCTACCACCCACAGCGGCTTGAAGTCGCCGGGTTTCATGAGGCCCAGTTGGCGGCCCATTTCCAGGCGCAGTTCGTTGAGTTGTTTGCGCGTTTTTTCTTCTTCGCCGGCCAGTATGAGCAGCAGGTCGCCGGGCTGGGCGCCGGCTTTTTGTAGCCAGGTTTTGAGCTGGTCAGGGGTGTAGAACTTGTCGATCGAGGACTTGATGCTGCCGTCGGCTTCGTAGCGCACGTAAACCAGGCCTTTGGCGCCTATTTGCGGGCGCTTCACGTATTCGGTGAGTTCGTCTATTTGCTTACGCGAATAAGAAGCTGCCCCGGTGGCACAAATGCCCACCACGAGTTCGGCGCTGTCAAATACCGCGAAGTTGTGGCCCTTGGCCAGGTCGTTGAGTTCCACGAATTCCATGCCGAAGCGCAGGTCGGGTTTGTCGGAGCCGTAGCGGCGCAGGGCTTCGTCGTACGACATGCGGGGGAAGTCGGGCAGTTGAATGCCGAGCGTATTATTAAAAATATGCTTAGTAAGGCCCTCAAAGGTATTCAGAATTTCCTCCTGGGTTACGAAGGCCATCTCGCAGTCGATCTGGGTAAATTCCGGCTGGCGGTCGGCGCGCAGGTCTTCATCGCGGAAGCACTTCACGATCTGGAAGTACTTGTCGAGGCCGGCCACCATCAGGATTTGCTTGAAAGTCTGGGGCGATTGGGGCAGGGCGTAAAACTGGTTGGGGTTGAGGCGGCTGGGCACTACAAAGTCGCGCGCGCCTTCCGGCGTACTCTTGATGAGGAAGGGCGTTTCGATTTCAACAAAATTCTGCCCGGTCAGGTACTTGCGCACTTCGAGTGCGAGCTTGCTGCGGAAGATGATATTATTTTGCACGGGGCTGCGGCGCAGGTCGAGATAGCGATACTTCATGCGCAGGTCGTCGCCGCCGTCGGTGTCGTCGTCAATAGTAAAGGGCGGCACCTTTGAGGCGTTGAGTATATCGAAGCTACTTACTAATATTTCGATATCGCCGGTAGCGCGGTTGGGATTTTTGTTGCTGCGTTCGCGAACTACGCCGGTAGCGCTGATCACGAATTCCCGGCCCAGTTTGCGGGCGCGTTCGCACAACTCGGCATCGTCGAGGGCGTTAAAGACGAGTTGGGTAATGCCATAGCGGTCGCGCAGGTCGACGAAAGTAAGCGATCCGAAATCGCGGCCGGCCTGAACCCAGCCGCTCAGAGTCACGGTATTGCCTACGTGCGCCATGCGCAATTCTCCACAATTATGTGTGCGGTACATGTTGTTTGATTGGTTGTTTTAAAACAGGCCACAAAAATACGGTATCCCGGCGGTTTGCAGGTGATTGGAAAGGAAAAAGTTTGAGTGTGGGAGGGTGAGAGGGTGAGAGTGTGGGAATTTTATGCATTTGTATAGTGTATCTGTGTGCCTAACTCGACCGTATCATGGACCAGGGCCTCAAAATCTTCCTTCTTGCTGCGGTGGTTCACATTCGCCATTCGGATCACGTATTGACCATCGATCAAAGAATACGAAGGGGCTGCCAGTCCGCGCTCGTGGAGCAACATCAGGATTTCTTTATTGAGGGCGTTGAGCTGTTCGTTTGTCATGTCGCCTGGATTATAGCGATAGCAAACAATATTCATAGACACAGGGGCCATCAATTCTAGTTTGGGTTCTTTTACGATCAAATCGGCCAGGTAATATGCCTGGGCAATGTTTTGGCGCACCAGCCGGGCAAACTTGTCAACACCGTGTTCTTTCAGCGACATCCACACTTTCAGCGCCTTAAAACCCCGCGACAGCTCCATGCCATAGTTGCCGAAAGGATCGGGTCCGGCAGCCAGTCCGCGTTCGTGGCTGAGCAGGTAGTTGGGTTGCGAAGCAAAGGCGGCGCGGTGCAAGGCCGCGTCTTTTACCAACACGCATCCCACCTCGTAGGGCATACAGATCCATTTGTGCAAATCAAAAGCCACGCTGTCAGCCTGCTCGATGGGCGCCAGCCGATCCTGGTATTCGGGCACGAGTTTCGCCAGCGCGCCAAAAGCGCCGTCGACGTGAAACCACAGCTTTTCTGCACGGCAGACGGCGAGGATTTCCGCCAAGGGGTCGATAGCGCCGGTGTTGACCGTGCCGGCATTGCCTACAACGCAAAAGGGCGCCAGTCCGGCTGCCCGGTCGGCGGCGATCATTTGCTTCAAATGCTCCACATCCATCTCGAAAGCTGCATTGACTTGCACCTGCCTCACCGCTTCGCGACCCAGGCCGATTACTTCGGCGGCCTTTTGCATACATACATGCGCTTCCGTAGAGGCGTACAACACGAGTTGGGTGGGCAAAGCACGCAGCCCTTTTTCCCGGATCCGGCTATCAAAAGCATTGCGCGCTACGATAAGCGCGGTAAAATTGGCCAGCGTGCCGCCGCTTACCAGAATACCACTTGCCGAGGCAGGGTATTGCAGCATTTCCTTACACCAGTCCAATACCTGTTGCTCTACGTACATCGCGGCGTGGTCGCCGATAGCCACGTTGGGGTTCATGCCGGCGGCCAGCAACTCCGCCAGCATCGCAAACGGCGTACCGCCGCCCTGCACCCATGACCAAAAGCGGGGGTGGATATTGCCTTTGGGATAGGGCAGAATATGGGTTTTAAACTCGCCATATACCTCGTCGGGCTTTTCCGGGCCGATCGGGAGGGGGCTTCTGAGCATCTCTTTGGTCGATTCCGGCGTAGGCTGCCATATCGGTCTTTCGCCAATATGCTGCAGATAATCCATCATATCGTCGATCATCTGGTGGCCCAGTTGGCGCAGATCGTCCCAGTTGGCGGGGTCGAGGTTTTCTTCGTGCTGGAGGAGAAGGTGGTAGTCGAGCATGGGTTGTAATGCAAGTTTGTTGCAAAGATAAACTTCGTGCCCGAACTTGGGAGATGCGCTTAAATCTGGTGGTCTTACCAAATCCGCCAATCATTGGATATATTTTCTAATCGCATTGTCGGGCGTTGGTGATTATCTGTGAGTTTAGGCACTTCGACAGACAGATATTGTTCGAGTTCAGAAATCATTACCTGTCCGTTTTTGTCCAGATCGGCTATCTTTTCGCTTAAACCGCGCAACAGACAATAGGTAAATACCCCATTTTTCCATTTGGCGCCTTCCATAGCAAATTCCGTGCCGCCGGCGCTTGAAATGATAGTAGCACCAGTGCCCCGGCGGAGGTCGACAAACAACTCTTTCATCAATTCAAAGGAATTTTCAAGGCCCAGATGGGGTGAGACCAACGTTGTATTAACAGACCGGAATTTTACCGTTCCTTCCTGAACTTGTTTGTTGCGAATCAAAGCCACCGATTCTTTGTCAATTTCACCAGAATGGCAGGCATCAATCAGGATTAATTTTTGCCTGGCAGGGATGCCATCCAGGAGCATTTCCAGTGTCTCAACCGGGATTCCGCCTTTTTGGGGATTGTTAAAATCAGTAGAGTACCCCGCCAGGTAATAGTCCAAATCCTGGTCTATCAATCCATGACCCGAATAAAAAACAATAACCTGATCATCAACCTGAGATGCCCGCAATAACGTCTTCAGATTATTGATATTGTCTGTTGTAATTTCCCGGCTTGTAAGGTGTTTATTCACTATTGCTTTGTATACTGATTTTTTACCCGCAATCAGGTTTTGAAAATCACGGGCATCCTTAGCCGGGTAGGTCAGATTGTATTCGGCGTTCTGATAAGCGGAGGCTTCCATTGTGATCAGATATAAAGCAGGAAGTTCACGAGGGCCGTCATAAGTAACGTTAAAAGTTTCCCGGAGGGATTCTGCGCCGTATTGATTAATCGCAAAAACCTGAATTTTATTTTGACCCTGAGATAATACGACATCAACAGGTTGGACAATGTTTTTTGTGGCTTTATACTTGAGGTCCAATCCCTGCAACCCATAAATAGATACATCGTTTACAAAAACCTGGATACGGTCGAGATTGGCCTTTTTGTCCAAAGCCCGTACTTCAAAATGCAAACGATGGTTGGATGTGATTGTCGGCAAAGAAGCGGTTACTAACTTCACCTCCGGAATATGGTTTGCTTCTGCCAGCATCGATTCGGAAAATCCCATTTTTTTTAGTCGCTTGTAGTAGGCGTTGCGATAAGCCTGTACCAATTCAGGAGAGGCCGTCCCCAAGTGTTCGAGCACAAGATCAGGGCGGTTGTATTTAAGATCGAACTGCTCGAATGGAAATGCATTTCCTCCTAATTTGAATCCAAACCCTTGTTTTATCGCGCCGGGGGTGGCCATATAATAGTTTTCAGGAATAGTAATAATAAAATCATTTTTTCCTTTGCCGAAGAAATTGAAAAGGATTTTCTGCTGTTTTATATCATACATAGTAATACCACCTTCATTATTAGTTAAAGCCAAAAACCTGGAATCAGGGCTAAAAGCCAACGGTTGAAAAGATGACATCAAACTTTGGTTCAATACGGGCAGATTGCCTAATTTTTTTGTCTTTTTGAGCTGAAAATCATATGACAGATAACCGACGCCGTCGAAGATAATAGCATAACTACCGTCAGGGCTTATGAGCGTTCTGGTGAACAGGCCATTGACGTCGATTTTTTCTATCTCTTTCTTTTTATCCATATCATAAAGAAAAAGGCCCATTAATTTTTTAACGATGGCCATTTTTCCATTGGAGGCTATCTTTACTTCCGTAGCAGATGGTATAAAATCTAATCGGGCTTTTGAATTTATATCTAAAATTGCTACGCCATCCTCACCTTTAACAGAAATAATATTTTTTTTCCCATCCGGGCTTATATCGTAAAATTCAAGATTATTCCCAAATGTTTCAACCAACTGTCCGTTTGTGGTTCTAAATATCTTAGTCGTTACTATTTTTCGATCCTGCGTAATGGTTTTAATTGCTAAATGTTTATTGTCAGATGTAAAATATAAATCTACGACTTCGTTATCTACGTTTATTTTTTGAACTACTCCGGTATTTAACTCCTTGATTTTGATTTGAGCCGCTGAATTCTCTTGCGCAGCATTTATCACAAGTACAGATGCGAAGTATTTATTATTGGGAGAAAAAACCCTTCTAGTGCCATACTCCAGCGCCTGGGATTTTGTTATCTTGAAATTTTTCCAGTCCCACAGATGAAATTCGCCATAGGATCCTACGATCAATTTGCTGCCGTCACCCGAAAAAAAGCCTATGTCGGTCACGTAATTCTGGTTTGCCGCGGATAACATTTTATTGCTTTCCTCGCTTGCGAATATAGTCTCCGAAGATTCTTGTCTGCTAATTTTCCGAAATATCAGCTCCCTATTTAAATTATTGTGCACCAAATAACGGCCATCCGGACTATATCCAATGGCATTTCCACCCTCGAATTGCTGAGATATTTTTCCTGTTGCCAGATCTACTATATTTATATTCATTGTAAGCGAAGAGGCGTCGCTATTTTTGAATTCTGTAAATAGAAAGTATTTGCTGTCCGGGCTAAAAATCCTTTGGTTAAGCATATCCCTGGCTGTTTCCGAATTTTTATATACAATCTCTTTTTTCCGTATATCCCATATTTTTATTTCTCCATTTAAAAAAGCGTCGGCCTTTCGAAACAGCAAATAATTTCCATTAGGCGAAAATAGCAAGCGGGCAAACAAATTTTTTTCGTCCTGGAGGGATAACCGGGTAATACCAGAGACATTGTCTTTAATAGTTATCAAGCCTGATTCAACATCGTAAACTGCTGTATAGTCTTTCACGTCACTTTTTGCACTTATGTTATAATTTGGAGTTGTAATTCCCAAGATTTTTTCCTGATATTCAGTAAAATAATCTTCGTTTTTTTTGACAATATTTTTTTTGACAATTTCGTTTTTTGACAATTTTTTATCAATTGAATTGGATTGCAGATTTATCTTTAATAAGAATAATTTAGCAAACTCTGAATCATCTGCTTTAATTAAGTAGGCATTCAGATAGAGCCCTGATTCATCAAGAAAAATTGAATCTATCCATTCATTCTTTTGAATTGCATACAATATTTTTACTGAAGATGTTTTAAGATCATATAGTTTAATGTTCTTGTCTACTTTTATTCCATTGAGAGCGAATACATCTTCTTTTGGTTCCTGAGACAAGGATTCAGCGGCTTCTATGGCCATTTCTCCTGTTTTATTATTGGGGATGACGTCAGTTAGGTCAATTGCGTTTGAAAGGTTTCTTAAAACATTGCCTATGGCTTTATTATTTTTCTTTTTTTCTTCTTTCTGCTCAGGCTGATTATTGAGCATTTCGGTCATTTCTGCTAAGCCGGATTGTATTTCTTCAAATTGCTTTGAAAGTTCGTTAAAGTTACCTGGCGCAACATTTAGAGCAAAGGTGTTGGAGTAAAATATTTTTGAACTATCTCTATTGAATGCGAACTTAACAACGGAACACTTATTAGAACGCATAACAAGTTCTCCAGTTGCAACTTTCCAAATACCATAATTTTTATCGCTATTTTCTAAAATGTAACGATTGTGATAGATAAACGAGCAGCCTTTTGGTAAGCTTTCTTTTATTATACATACCTGGCTGCGGGAAGACAGGTCAATAATAGATGATTCCATGTAGCCAGTCGCGCACAAATATTTGCCGTCGGGGCTGAAGAAAAGACTAGACACGTCGCCTTTGATGCCGCTTTGTATTTGTAATTCGGGTTTGGTTTGAGCGCAAAGCATACTCCCTAAAAGGAAAAACGCAGAAAAAAGGATATGATTTTTCATAATTTATATTTTTGAGAAGTCATATACAGTATATGCTTCAAATAGAAAAAAATTACGGAAAATCTTACAAGGGAGAGCTAATTACAATATATTAACGCAGCGGTATAATGGCCATCCTGTTATATCGCACGTTGATAAATCAAGTTCAATTCATGGACACGCAAGCTATCACTTCAATACTATGGTTTCCTTCTATAACCGAGCAATGACAAACAATAATGATGAGCATTGATTTTTATCATTGCTTTTTTGGCAATTAGTTGTATAACTTGACCTACTACGCGTTTTATCTTCCGTAAAAAAGAGGGGGTGTTTTTATTTTTAACCCTGTCTGTACTTATGGAAAAGGCCAATGAAAATCAACCCTCTGCCGGAAAATCCAATTTTTCCAGTACCTCCAATACCCCCTCCCCGGATAAAGGCTCAGATTCAATTGCCCTTCAAATCCCGCAAATCTCCCTACCCAAAGGCGGCGGCGCCATAAAAGGCATTGATGAGAAATTTCAGGTAAATGCGGCGAATGGCACGGCTTCGCTGAGTTTGGCGCTGCCGTTTTCGGTGGGGCGGGGTGGGTTTATGCCGGCGGTGGCAATGGGCTGTTTGGGCTGGGTTGGGAACTGGGGTTTCCTTCCATTCAGGATAGGGCAGCCAACCGATCATCACATTACCGAGCCCTCACATTTCTCGCAAAATCAGGATCCTTTACGATTATGTTTGAAAACTGGCCGTTGAACAGACATGCATCCAAATCGTGCAAAACGAAAAGCAAGGTGAAGCTCCTTTTTGTAAACTCTTTCGAACCCTTCTTAATTTTCAATCGCTTATGAACAAGATAATATTTTGCCGTCTCACGCTTATAGCCTTTATATTCATATTAGGCTGCAGTGGTTGCCCAACGGCTGTTTTGACAAGTATACAGCCATCTCAGGGTATTCCACGCCAGATATTGGCCGTTGAGGGAAATGACTTAGACTTTGCCTCTGTTATATGGGACGCTGGTTTGGTTACAGAGGCATCTGCTTTGAGCACTTTTTTATCCGCCCGATATTTTCAGATTCCTCCAACTGCCACAGTTGGGAATCATCCTGTGAGACTATCGAGAGGCGGAAACTTGTCGGCCAATACAATAGATGTTACGGTTAATGAAATGCAGGGCGCTTGGCCGGCGCCCCGAATTGAAGATGTCGGCCTGTCAAAAATTAATGCTGACGGAGAAAGGTCAGCCGATGTGTGGCTTACAGTTTCCGTAGCTAATGTGGACCCCGACGCAACAGTTTCCGTAAATGGCATAGATCAACCAAGCTTGTTCGTCTCTGCCATCACCCATGATAAGTTCAACACCTTTGATGCTTCAACGTTCGCATACCCGGTGTATCATTACGGGCTCTTGTTGGTCCTGGCAGGAACCCAAAATCTCGGCAGTACCCTTGATATTGTTGTAACGAATAAGGATGGACAGACAGGTACGTTCGCGTACTCATTGGTAGGTGATATTGCTGAAATCGACAGCGATAATGACGGGTTGCTCGACAGCTGGGAAATCGACGGATACCCGATACCGGGAGGAGGAGGAGGTGTCATTGATCTCGCGGCGATGGGCTGCAACCCCAAGCGGAAAGATATTTTGGTGGAGGTCGATTGGATTGCCGATGCCGAGCCGAACAACACAATCTGGGCTATTATCGAGGATGCTTTTGATACGGCGCCCGTTCTTAATCCCGATGGTTCACAAGGTATCTCTATTCACATTGATCGGGGGCAAGGCGCTCCATTTAACCAAGGTGGGACGGTATTGGCCGATCATACTTTAATGGATTTCGGTCCGAATGCAACACCCGGATATGTTGATTTTTTCACTTACAAAGGCGATGCAGCAAATTTTGCCACAGCAAGAAAGGATATTTTTCACTATTGCATCTTTGGCAGAGCAATGCCCGGTGGCTATTCAGGAAGAGGAGAAATATGGGGTAATGATTTTATCGTAACCTTTGCAACATCTATTGTATGGGGTACGGATATCGCCGAAGTCGGCACCTTCATCCACGAACTCGGCCACAACTTAAGTTTGCGACATGGCGGCATCGACAACGGCGCTGTAGATGCAAACCTGACGAATAAGCCCAATCATGAATCTACAATGAATTATCGATACCAGATGGCCGGCGTATCGACCGATTGCGATTTTACATCCGAGAACATACATACGTATTCCATGGGTATGTTCAAAACTGTCGACGAAGCATCTGTAAATGAGAACATCGGAATTTGCAACAATACCTCACTTGATATGAACGGCAGTGGTACCATTACCAATGAAAGGATGGATGTCAACCTTAACCGCACGAACACGGATATTCATGTAAACTACAACGACTGGGGTAACCTTAAGCTCAATTTCCGGCTTCCGGGCTCCCGCTGGAATAACAATTAATTTACCATTGCAAACTTTTCAAGTATGAAAATAATAAAAATCGGGGCCTTGGGGCTTTCCATTTTCATCCTGGCGGGCAGTTTCTTAGCCTGTCAGCAACAGCAAACCGTGGTGGACGAAAAATTGAAAGACGTTAAAGCCGGTCCGCCACTGCAACACGTTCAGAATGTTGCCATTGCTTTCGACTCCATTCCTTCCGTAAAGCCTCTTCAAAAAAACGGAATGGTCGCCATTAGTATTTTGGAAGACAACCGGATTTTTCAAGGGGAGTTGCCCCGGATAGCTGGACGAATAGAATTAAAAGAGAATACGCTCCATTTTGCTCCCGTGTCTGGCAAGCCGCTTGATATCAGGCTTGATTTGCCTAATGGACTGGCAATGGGTAAAATAGATCCCACAGAAGCCTATATGGAGTTACGCGATCTTTCCGATCTGGAAGGGGCAGATCAATTGGTGCGTATTGAAACAAAGGAACGACTGCTAATCAGCAGTATCTGGCAAGTGAAACCAGATCCATTTTCATTACAACTGGGTAAAGGCTTCCAAATTACACAGGAACCTCTCACAGCAGATGCACAACAGAAACCCGGCTACACAAGTATAAAAAGTTTTATTTCAGGACCAAACGGCAGGACTGAGCTCGTTCCGGGTAAAGCCATTGACATCACTTCCGGCAAAACAACTTACACCTGTTTGCTGGAAATAAGCAACTACTTTAAACCCAACGACCCAGGAGAAGATGGAAAAGAGGGATATATTTTAAAAGTTGCCTTGCTGCTGAAATCTGGGGAGTGAGAATCCATTGCACAAAATAGTATTGACGATGGGAACCTGACAAGATAGATTGCTGGTCTATTAGCGTAATCTAGGATTACAGTCCTTCTGCGAGAATTTTTGTGGCAAACGCATCGATCATAATTCTATTCAATTTTAAAATCTAATATCTTATGGCTACTTACAAAGTTCCGGGGGATTATACTACCATTCAGGAAGCCATAGATGCGGCATCATTCAGCGTTGAGCGAGAAAATGCTATCGATATAGGTGTGCAATTCGAATATTATCCAAACATCGAGATCGGTGGCGCCTTTAGTGAAAACAGGCAGCTTACCATACGTCCTGATCCAGAGGTTGAGGGATTAAAACGCGCTACAATTGCCAACCGTTCTCACAATCAGCCAATCATCAAGATTGCTCCTGATGGCAATTTTCCCAGTTTTGTAAAACTGCAAGACCTTGATATCATTCGAGATGTTACAAATACCGAGGATCTAATCCAAATCTTTGACAGTTATAAAATTACCATTGAACGATGCCGAATCGGTTCAATATGGCCTTCAACAGGTGTTCCACAAAAAGCCAATTTACGTATCAAGGATACTCTTGAGCTGGTAGTCAGAAATACAATCTTTTTTTCTTACCAACTTGGCACACTTGATTTTGGGATTTATATTGACTTTTATGCAAATCCTGAGAATCCACCTCTCTCGGTTCTGCTATACAACAACATAGTGTCTGATTATAAACTGCATGGTATCTATGCCATAACGGGTGGCGGGGATGAGTCATTGCTGTTGTTGCGAAACAATGTCGTAGTAAACCGTAATGCGGCTAATGGAATACACGCATTTTGGAGCAATGTTGCTGAATCGACTATAGTTGTAACAAGTCATAATACTGCTTTTGTAGGTGCAGAAGACGTGGAGGAGATGGTGGGTGCACAAGGGATATCAGGAGTAGGAAACGACGACTTTTTACGTCGCAATCGTGCCCGGATTGCGGGGGCGTTTGTCCAGCATACTTGGTTGCGAGTCCCATTGGAAAACCCCAACGTCGATTTCTTCCGGTTGATTCGTGGCGGTTCGTTGCACCGTGAACTTTCAGATGCCGGGATAAATGTTTTCAATAATTCACCCTATGAGAGGGACATCGCCATAACCGACGACATTGAAAAGGACTTGCGTCCAGCGGGTATTCCTGCCCATACTGATAGAGGGCCGGATCAAATAAGAGACGATGACAATTTTTTGGGTTTAGATTCTCTCAAATGGAGTCAATCTATCTTGCCGGGAGGCAAAGAAATAATTGGCCATATCGTATTGAATGGTTTGGCGCCTGAAGGTGGATTGAAGGTGACAATTACCTCAACCAACCCGGCTATCGTCCCGCCTGCGGATGTAATAATCGCATCTGGAACAAATTTCAATGCATTTAATATTAAAACTACGTCTGTTAAGACAGTAAAGAAAGGCAAGGTAATTGTTTCTTACCTCGGCGTAAGTAAAAGCAGGCTTATCACTGTACGCCCGATCGGTGTTGCATCTCTTAAATTTTCCTCTTATTCAGTGGCAGGTAGTAATGAAATCGACTGTTCTGTATTTCTCGAATTGGGAGCAGCGCCTGGCGCGATCAAAGTTACTTTAAAGAGCAGCAGTTCCAAAGTCATTGTGCCGAAGTCTGTAACTGTTCGTGCCGGCCAATTGTCTGCTACCTTCACTGTCAGGATAAAATCGGTCACAAAATCCGCATCTGCCGTAATCTCGGCTACAGCCAATGGTTTGAGTAAAAAGGTAACATTGAAGTTAAAATCAAAATAAATCTTCAAGCTCCATAAAATTCACAACTATGGAAATCCAATCAGATATAATTGTCTTTAGAAACGAAACATCACAAGAGCTCCACGGCGGCGATCAGTTCGAATTTCATTTTGAAAGGCCAAATGAAATTGTGGTAGACCCAGGTGACAACCCACCTTCATACGATTATTCTTTGCGATTTACGATTGAGGGCCTTACCCTTGACGAGGATCAAAATGAAGGCGGAATCCATGTAGACATGATTAATACACAGGAGCACCCTGATGTAAAATATAAAATCTTTAATGAGCGCCAACTGCAACCCTCTCAAATTGACGTTGTTATTACAAAAGACTTATTTGAATCTGGTATTAATACCCTTAGATTCAGGATCGATCAAGCTATTAGTAGTTTAACTTTATCCAATTTCATCCTCTGGTTTGGAAAACAGTCTTTCGGCGTAAACGTCAAAGCTGCGCCCTATTTTGCCAAGGGAGATGGAGCAACTGACGACCGCGAAGCCATTCAGAAAGCGATTGATGACCTTCATCATTCGCCTCGTGGAGGAGGTATTCTTTACTTCCCCGGAGGAGAGTATGTCATTGGTTCCCCCGGGCTTGTTATCCCTCGTGGGAACCAAAAAACGCTGATATTTCGAGGAGAAGGTGTTGTGGCCACTCAATTATACGGAGGTAATCTGGACTCCTTCACCCCCGTCATCCGCTACGAAGACACTGATGCACCTGCTACAAATCACCAATGGGAGGAAATGACTATTGGGCGCGGCGACCATGGGCCTGTTTTTATACATTCGAGTCATGGGGATCCGCAGCGTGCTGAGAGCTGTGTTTTCCGAAATATAAATTTCATAAGTGTTAGCGCGATCCCGCAACCCTATGATCTTGATTATGTAGACGGGCTGAATGAAGGGCAAGTGCCTGAAAACCTGAGAGAAGAGTTGAATCATATCGAACTACCCCTTTCCTCAAATACTTACGTCGAAGTCGAACAAGCAGGATACAGGTGGAGAGTCGTGGATGTGAAACCTGGTGGAAGCAACGCCACAGAATTAGCCATACGAAAATCGGACAGAGATCAAAGCCTTCATATACATGTGGGCACCGGGCTGACGTTCAACCTTGAGCCAGGGTTGACGGAAGACTTAATTGAAAGTCTCGATGGCGTTCAACTATCAGCAATACCTGGCCTATTTGAACCGCATAATCAAAATCTTTCTGAAAATGCCATAATTGAAGTTATTAGATCAGGGAGCAGGTGGAAGATTATTGATGCCGCCAAGGAATATATTATTTGGAAAGTAGACGATTCAGATAATGTTGGAGAAAGTCGGCTCTTCGTTTACATTAGCCAAGCCATGACGCGCATCGAGGGAATGTTACACTGTGTACTTGACAACGTAGGTGTTAGGGGAGGCGTGACTGCCCTTAGACTGGATGGTTCTCACTTTACGACCATGGACCTCCACACGCTTGACGACTTTAGACAGGTGAATGCCGTTGACGTCATATGCGGCAATGTAACGATGATCAGCACTCGGATAGAGGCTTGCGACGGCGGTTTTGGTTTACGCCTTACTAAGGCCTCAAACGTCATATTAAATGGCGTTTGGTTCGAAGGCGAGTGGACTTCAAGGCAGATAGAAATTATGAAGAAATCGCATAACATTACGATTCTAAATCCTGCCTTCGGTCAGCCAACTCAAGATTATTGCATCGGCTTGCTGGTACATGGCGGCGCAGCGAATGTTAGGGTGATTGGTGGAGACGCAGGGGCAGACTTTAAAACATGTGGAGAACACAACTATATGTTGAAGGTTGAATCAGGCGCCAAACAAGTGCTTATAGAACGACTGAATGGACCAAAAGGCAAACCGGGCAACGATTCGGGCAGTAATTATTGGTTTGAAGATGGTGCTGTCGACGTGGTCATGAGACTCAATATAAACGGTGCGCAAGGCGATCGGACTAGTTATTCGGCAGGGCTATTCAATAACGACCAGCCAAGAGGAATACTCAATGTAGCTTCGTCCGATTTATTTTATATTAATGGAGGGGAGATAGATAATATTCGAGAAGGCTACGAAAGCCAAGTGATAAGATTGCTCTTCAGCAATGGCAACGCAACTGTCAGAAGTTGTACTGGAAACATCCGCCTAAGTAATAATGTCCACTTTATTTCGACTAAGAACGCCACCCTTTCCCTCATTTGCGACGGCCAAAACTGGTACGAAATAGGCCGGAGCAGCGGCGGCGAATGCCCACCTCGTCCAATTCCTCCTATTCCACAAGATGTATTGCCAAACGATTGGTTGGGGAAGGCGATAATAAGGATTAACGATTTTTGGATGCGATTGAGAAACTGGATCAGAGACATGCTGGTTCCGCCAAGGATTGGGTAAAAGCCAGGTATTTTCAATAACAATAAAAAAATAGACCAATGAAAAAAGTCATCAAACCCGGTATCCGCTTGTTGGAAATCTATTGCAATGAAGCAGATAGTAACCAGTACAAGCAATCACAGAACAATGGTGGTAGAATCGTGCTTCCCGTAATTCTCACCGTTTTACTGTTTTCTTCCTGCATAACTAATCTGAATATTGTAACGGTAAGTGCGCCTGCTATCAACTGCATTTTCGACTCGGATTGTAATGTTACAGCTAACGACACTTCTGATGATTTTGTACTGAGTGGAATGGCAGGAAGCGGATTCTTGCAGTCGCGTACTTTGCCAGTGGGAGAAGCCGGCACCCCCGGTGCAGGCCTTTATGCCTATGAATACCGTATTGATCTTAGACAAATGGCAGGTCTTACGCACCTGGAAGGAGTAAAAGAACTGAGCCTTGACTTTGGGCCTGTTTCTTCACTCGATTATAACGGTGACGGAAGCGCCGACGATGTTTATGTTATTACAGCAGGAGGATTAGGCACTGTGGCGCCCAGTTCGGCAGTAAAATCCGGCAATCGAATAATTTTTAAGTTTGGTACTAGTATCTATGCAGGAAATGCCCCCGGAAACGGACAGAGCTCCTTCTTTTTTGGAATAGCTTCAAGATCTCCGGCATACCCGGTAGAAGCCCATATTGTCGATACACAAAACAACAGTTATACGCTAGATGCCCGCGCTCCGAATTTTAATCCGTAACAGCGACGGCTATCTCTTCATTTATCGCCAGGCACAAAACTCCAAATCGGCGGCATAGACAGTACCTGCACCTTCAACTTCCGTGCTGATAATATTTTGCGCTCCAAAATTGGCGCCGCGTGCTATAATGTGATCGCTATCGCATTGGGGCTTAAGCCGAACCTGCAAACTTTGTCGCAAGCCTGGTCGCAATGGATGTCGAATCTATCCGCATGGATGAGACGAGTTATTGAAGAAGGGACTTTTCGACTGTAAGACTATACGACTGTACGATCCTTGTCGGTCGTTGAGCGGAGTCGAAACTCGACTTTGCGGCTGGCTACGGGGTGAGGTGGAAGAATAATATCCGCAAATCTTCAGCCGATGGCTGAAGATTATTTACGAGCCCCCCTTCCTCACTCCTCCGTCACCAAACTAATAAACGGCTTCACTGGCTGAAATGCTTCGGGCGAATAATAGCGAAGGAAAAAGGGCAGGTGTTTGTCCATAAAGTCGGGATCGGGCACTAAGGGGTGGTGCAAGTTTTTGAAGGAGTAGCGCGTTTGCAATAGGGTGATTAGATAGGATTCGCATTCAAGGAATACAAGATCAAACAGTTCTCTGGCTTCGTCCTTTGACAGAGAATTGGCTTGTAATAATTCTATAATGAGGGGAACTGCGGTGGAGGTGATTACGCCTCCGCCGGGGATATAACAAGCGGCTATTTGTCCTTTGTCATCATAAAGCGGCGATGGTTTATTGTCGTCTTTATCCAGCATTTTCATGAATTTATCGAAACTCTTCGAAGGCTGTTTATCCAGGGGTTTCTTATCATTCCACCATTTCTGTTGAGCTTGAAAGGCTATTTCTGCATCTTTTCCATTTTCAAACAACACCAGGCGGTCGCCAAAATATTCGAAAAAACCTTGTTCGAGATCATCTGCCATAGACCGCAAATGCTGCTGTTGTTCTTCCGTCCACCCATAAAAAGGCGCATTGGCGATTTTGTACCGCATTCTTTCCAATTGCGTTGCATTAACATTCCATGCAGAGTAAGTACCGCTCAGCCACCAGGTTCCACACCAATTGACGATGGAAAAAGCGCCCGCTTCGGAGCCGGCTTTCATTTTTTTGGTATTGAGGTCTATGGAGTCGCGCCTGACCTTGAATACGCGATTGGTGTTAACTAGCTTGTAGTGATAATATTCGTCATCGCTACCTTCGTAGACAAATACTCCGAAAATTTTTTGGTTGAGCCTCCGAATGGCGGGTCGTAGTCGATCGTCGCAGCGCGCCAACGCTGCCAGCCATTGCGGAGTATTCATGGCGCCCCAGGAAGCTGTTTTTGCGAATAAATAATCGTCTTCCAGTGTATAGGCTAGTTTCCCTATGTCGCCTTGCCATTGCTTATTAAACGAATCTTTCTCTACCTCCTGCTCTAGTCTATCACGCATATCTTCAATATAAGACGGACCGAGCAGATAATTCTGCAGCGCCATCCACTTCAATCGTTTTTTGAGCTCGAAGAATGGGATGTCTTCGTCGATATCGAGGAATTGTTCGTAAAAATCGGTGACCGGCGCCTCATCAATATGTTCTTCAAAAAAAACATAGCAGAAGTCCGCAGCAAGCGCTATTGATTCAGCATAGGGCGATATTATTTTTTTTGACGTTTTTTCCAGGTGGTGCCATATGAGATAGGCAAAATCCTGTGGGTTGAGATATTCGGGGTCGTAGTTTTCCAAATCGTAAAACGGCAAAGCATAACCGTATAATTCCTGGTGTTTTTCCGTAAGCGCTCTCCATAACCCAATTTCGTTGGCAAAATCTTCAAAATGGCAGGTAAGCACAATGGAAAGCTTTTTTAATGCGTCGCGATCCCATATTCCTCTAAAATGATTATTGGGATCGTTGAAATACTCGAATACTTTCCCTGCTAATTTTAAATAATAATTATCGTAAGCCTGAAACAATTTGTACGGGCGGTAGACCAACCAATCGGCGGTGGTGAGGGGGCTATTGGATGGGCGTTTGAGCTTTGACATATACTTGATTTGTTCAAAAGTAATCTTTATGCCTCGTATCACAACAACGGGGCGCAAAACCGGAAAATTTATGCATATTCTATTTGGCAGCTATGCCTCCGGCTTAACAGTATCGGCATGCGATCAGTGATATTGGTATTCCGGATTGATGAGTTCCAGCACATCGTCCTTATACCGGGTTTGGTTGGCGTAAGAGATCAGCTTTTCGTGGGCCAGCTTGCCAATAACGATAGCGGGGTGCACCTGGTATTGCTCTGCACATTCCTCAACTTTGGCAGGGGGCAGATATTTGGCGTAAGGGGATAATTGTTCCAATATCTCGGCGTGTTTCAGTTGGCGGGCGGCCAGGGCATTGGCTTCTTCCTCTATGTTATCTTTTTCCCCGTCGTGGAGATTGTCGAGGATAAAAGGCGTAGCTTCGTCCAAATGCAGCAGTACGTGGGCTATTTCGTGAGCAAGGGTAAACCAGAAATGGTCAATCCGCTTGTACCTGCCGGTGTACACCAGCACCGGATTGGCGCCGGAAAGAAAAGCGGCGCCATCGAGATAGGTTTTTTGAAGGTGGGGCAGCACAAAAAAGATGACACCTACGGCTTCCAGGGCTTTAATGAATGCATTGATGCCGTCTGTGGTAGTGGTATAGCGGTGCATTTGATTGTATAAGGCCTCCAGTTGTGTTCGCTGGTAGGGTTGGCGTGCCTGTTGGCCGGCAACCAGCGTGGCTTTGCGATACCAGGTAAGGGCATAAGAGGCATTAAACGTATTGTAAGCATCCGATTTTCGGGTAAGGAAAGGTAGTTGGCGATCCAGTTGTGAAAAATCGAGCGAATGCCAACCCCAAAAATCAAGCACTTGTTGTTTTAAATCATTGGCATTGCTATAAGATTCCAACCAACCTTTTTTGATCATATCCTTGATTGGCATGCGCGCATAAATTGCGCCCTTCACATCGGCTTCTACTTCTTCTGGTGTCTTTTCCTGACGCAACCACAGGAGGTAGTCGGTGTTGAGGTTAACCCAGTATTGAACGGAGGTACCGAAGATGTCGGCAAACAGGCGCGCATTGTCGAGCGTGAGCGGCTGCTGATCCTGGAGGATTTTATTGATATGCTTGGCGGATATATTGGTTATCGCTGCCAGGTCTTCCTGCGTCCATTCGCGTTGTTCGAGTTGTTCCCGGATGAAATAGCCGGGGCCAAATTTTTTAGCGGCTCTGAGTTGATTTACGGATATCATGATTGGTTGGCTTAGTCTCCGTAGTGATTGGAAATCGTTTGTAATTGGCGATAAGTACTTCCATATCTAAAAATATTAAACAAATTTACGCATAAAAGGTAAAAACACAAATCAATATTTACTTTTCATGTAAATATCAACTTAGATAATAAAAAAACGGGATATTTGATTGAAATTGTTGTTTAAGCCTTCACTCCCTCCCCCCTTTCAATAACCCGCCCAAAGCCTGAAAAAACTGGTGTACCACGTCAACATCATCAACGGGGAGTTTGACGTAGGTGCGGCCGGTTTTTTCGTCTTTTTCGGTGATGCTTTCTACCAATTGTTCCGTGGCTTTGCGGTCGCTGAGGGTTTGGGCGAGGCGACCGAGGAAGCGCAGGCCGTCCTGGACGAGTTCCTGCGGTGCGGGCTGCCCTGAGGTGGAGGCGACTGCCTGGGCCGGCTCGGCAACCGGATTACCCGGCATTTCGTCTTCTTCAGCTTCGATAAGTTCTTCAGGTTGCACGGGCGGTTCGGGCAATGCCGCAGCGTCGGGCGCTTCGTCGGCGTCGGTTGTTTCGACGGGTATATGCTCCAAATCGGGTTCCTGGGGCCCGCGGGTGATCACCTCTACCGATTCCATAAACTTGCGGAACTTGTCGTCACCCAGGAAGATGCTATCGTCGCCGGCATCGAGTACGCCGGAGGCCAGACTTTTTTTGAATTGCAATACGCCGAGCAGGCTGTGCTCAATGGATTCCTGGGCGATGAGGTTGATGATGTTCACGGGTTTGGTTTGGCCCATGCGATGGATGCGCCCGATGCGTTGTTCGAGTACGCCGGGATTCCAGGGTATATCGATATTGATAAGCCAGGCGGCGGCTTGCAGGTTGAGGCCTACGCCGCCGGCGTCGGTACTCAGGAAGACGCGCACCTCGGGGTCGTTGTTGAAATCGTAGTAGAGATCGCCGCGTTGTTTGGCGGGCACGTCGCCGTGGAGGTAGCGATAATCGACATCCAATTCCTGTAGCATTTCGGCTACCAGGTTATTCATGCGCGCCCATTGGCTGAATATGACTACTTTTTCGCCTTCAATTTCGAGAATATCGCCCACGAGGTAGCGGAGTTCGTCAATTTTGGTTTGGTGGTTGGTAGTTTGATCGATGATGTAAGTACTGTCGCACACCATACGCATCATATTGAGGAAGCGCAGGAGGAGGTTGCGGTCCTGCTCGTCCAGAAAACCTAAGCGCCGCCATTTGGCGACTAATTTGGCTACCCCGTCGCCGTATTCGCTATGTAATATTTTTTGCTCGCGGGTCATGGGTACCACGAGGTTTTTATCGGTGCGGGAGGGGAGTTGGCTGAGCACTTCTTTTTTTGTGCGTCTGATCAGGCAATGGCTGAGGAGTTCGCGAATTTCGCTCAAATTGCGATAGCCGATCACCCTGCCGGTGTCGTCGGCTTGTTGGTAGCGCATAAAAAAGCGATGGCGGGGGCCCATGGCGAAGGGGTCGACAAACTGGGCCAGTCCATACAATTCTTCCAGGTTGTTTTCAATAGGCGTGCCGGTAAGCACGATAGCATACCGGCTGGGGATTCGCCGCACGGCCTGGGCTATTTTGGTGCGCCAGTTTTTGATGCGCTGGGCTTCGTCGAGGATGACCAGGTCGTAGCCCCCTTCTGACATGAATTGCCAGTCGTATAATGCGGCGTGGTAGCTGGCGATGGAATAAAACGGTTCTTCCTGGTGATAACAACGCCGGCGACTTAGGGCATTGCCTTCCACGACAAGGGTGTCATTTTGTCCGGTAAATTTTTCGATTTCGGTTTTCCACTGGTATTTGAGCGAGGTAGGCGCCAGGATGAGTACTTTGGAAATACCGTGTTCGCGGCGCAGTAGTTCGGCGCCGGCAATAGCTTGCACGGTTTTTCCCAGGCCCATTTCGTCACCGATGATCACCCGGCCATATTGGTAGGCAAATAACACGCCCTCCTCTTGATATCGAAAAAGCGGTACTTGCACGAGTCCGTCCAGAAAACGACGGCGCTCGGCAACCTTCATTTTTGCCAATTTGGCGCTGCGGCGTTGTTGTTCGCGCAATTCGAGGATGCGCTCCAGGGCGTCGTCGTAGCAACGGCAGGAGGGGGCTATTTGGCGGACCTTGTACCAGAATAATTCAAAATTGGCCAGCCCCTCTGGGGTGAGGCGTTTGTCAGCATCGAAATAAGTGGATGCCAGTTCACGCAATTCCGCCTCGGCTTCTGTTCCAATGCGCAGACAGATGGCCCTGTTGTCGAGATAATCGACGTAAATGGAGGAGTAATCGCGGTGAACAGGAATTTTGAGCTGGCGTTTTTTACTGCGTTTAGCCACATCCAGCAGCACGGCTTCAATGTGTTTGCAGGTGCCTAATTGGTTGATTTTAAAATCAAAACAGCTACAGAAATTATGGCCGGGATCGGCGCTGCGCAGGGCTACTTTGTAGGCATTGTTGTTTTCGGGGTTGGTTACTATATAATCGGCAAATACGATTTCATCGGTCATTTTTTTTACTACAAAGCGATTGTTGGCGGCAAATTGCCGGCGCAGGGCGATCTGCCAGTTGTCTGTATCCATATCGCCGGGTTGCCGGTGGTATTGCACTTCGGCTTTCTTTTTTGTCTTTTTGGCTTTGACTTTTGCGCTTGGAGAGCCTGCTGTTGTTTTTTCTTTTTTCGCCATGATGGAGGAGAGGAAGGTGATGGAAATGGCGTAAAGATAGAGAAAAGGAGAGATAGAAAATTTAAAACTACAAAAGCAAATTATATTGGTTTAGAACCTGCGATAGGCGCAAACCCAATTCAATTATACATGTAGTTGATTGATTTTGAGTCTATTATGTAAAAAATAAAAAAAATAAGCTCTTGTTTCTTGCGTGTAATCTATTCCCTTCTTATCTTTGCCACGCTTTATTAAAAAGGGCGCATAGCTCAGCTGGTTTAGACCCTCCCGACCTGCCGGTCGGGAGGGTCGGAAGTTCGAATCCAGCATAAAAAATCGAACACGCATTAAGGGCGCATAGCTCAGCTGGTTTAGAGCATCTGCCTTACAAGCAGAGGGTCGGAGGTTCGAATCCTTCTGCGCCCACTAAGGCCGCCACTCGGTGGCCTTTTTTTATTTCCCTTTCTTAAGCTTAAATAATCTCGGCGCACTTGATGAATAGTGTTTGTTGTGCGATATTTACCGCAACAACATAATTCGTGCCATGAAAAACATCATCATCTGCTGCGACGGTACTAGCAATGATTTTGGCGACAGGAACTCCAACGTCGTGAAGCTGTTTTCGGTACTGGCAAAAGACCAAATCCGGCAAATAGTATATTACGACCCCGGCGTGGGCACCCCCAGCACGTACGATGCCTTTAACCCGGTTACCAAAAAGCTGATGTATGCCTTCGGGCAGGGTTTTGGGTATGGACTCAGCGACAATATCATGGACGCCTACCGCTTTCTGATGCAGTGTTACAAGGAGGGCGACCGGGTATACCTCTTCGGCTTCAGCCGGGGCGCTTATACTGTCAGAGCTGTCGCGGGATTACTGCATACCTGCGGATTGCTCTACGACCACAACGAGAACCTGGTGTCGGAGGCCATGCGCATTTATCACGATAGGGGGACCAAAATTGCAGACAGGTTTAAGAAAACGTTCTGTCGGCCCTGCCCGGTATATTTTCTGGGGTTGTGGGATACGGTGACTTCCGTGGGCAGGTTATACAACCCATTGCTTCTACAGGCGACAACCAATAACCCCGATGTAAAGATCATCAGGCATGCTATTGCCATCGACGAACGGCGGGCCTTTTTTCGCCAGAACCTTTGGGGGAACAAGCACGAAGAAATGCAAGATATTAAGCAAGTGTGGTTTGCCGGGTCGCATTCCGATGTGGGCGGATCATACCCGCTTGATCGAAGCGGGCTCAGCAATATCTCGCTGGAATGGATGATCGCGGAGGCGATGGATAAAGGAATATTGATTGATGATTTGGCGGAAGCCCGTCAAGTCGTCGGCCATATTTCCAACCCGGAGCTTCAAGACATTAATGAAGAATTGAAAGGAGGGTGGTATATCGCCGAAATCTGGCCCAAACTAGTGTGGGTAAAGCGTCTTCAAAAAGGCGGCAAGTCGCAGTGGAAGTCAAAACCTTATCTCAATCTGGGCCGCCCACGATTTATTACCAGCGATGCTACGCTCCACGAATCGGTGCTGTTGCGCCTGCAACAACGACCGGATTATCGGCCGAAGAATTTGCTAAGGAAAATTGAGGTGGCTGAGGTCGCCAAGCGCCACCCCGTGGAGCCGTGGAAGAGGCTGTAGGGCGATTTGGCGGGGGGCGATTTTTAGAAAGATGATATCAATACGGTATGATATATTTCAAACTACTAGCCGTGGCCTGCGTGTGGGGCGGCACTTTCATTGCCACGCGCATGGCGGCATTGGTGGTAGGACCATTCGAGGGCGCCTTCTGGCGATTTTTGTTTGCCACAATGGGATTGTTGGGTGTAGTAGCACTCACTAATACCAAGCTACCCAGGCTGACGCCGGTGCAGTGGCGGTATCATATTTTGCTGGCGCTATCGGGTATTGTGGTGTATAATTTTTTCTTTTTCAGCGCATTAAAGCTAATTCCTGCCAGTCGGGCTTCGCTGCTGGTATCGCTCAACCCCACCATCATCCTTTTCTCTTCGGCTTTTTTATTTGGCGAGCCTTTAAAATTCACAAAAATTCTTGGGGGGTTGTTGTCGCTGTTTGGGGCGGTGGTGGTAATTGCGCGCGGCGACCTGGCGCATATTTTCGATCATTTCGGGCAGGGCGAATTGCTGGCGCTGGGGTGCCCAACTTCCTGGGCAGTATACACTATTTTACAGCGAAAGATGTCTTTTTCCATTTCGCCGTTGGCGTCTACCACCTACACTTGTTTGCTGGCTATGGCGGGTTTATTGCCGCTGGCTTTGTATGAAGGATTTCATGCTTCGGCTATTCCCCTTAATGTATGGGCTGCCCTGGCATTCCTGGGGCTATTGGGCACTGTACTTGGATTTGTCTGGTATGCCGAGGGCATCCAAACCATCGGCGCTACGCGCACGTCTATTTTCAACAACCTGGTGCCTGTATTCGGTGTGCTTTTTTCGGTATTGTTACTTCACGAGAGCATTAATGGAGCAGTAATTGTGGGAGGTGCATTGGTAGTGGCGGGAGTAGCGCTAATTCAAATTTCGAATTTTGGATTTCGGAATGCGGATTGATCTTAAAAAAATCCGCATTCCGAAATCCGTAGTAAGCTCATTTCGACTCCGCTCAATGACCGTCAGAGGATTCTTTGCCGTTCGTTGAGCGGAGTCGAAACGAACATTCCTGACAATCCGCATTCCGAAATCCGCATTCCGAAATCGCTAAAAATCGTCGTCGTACATACCGCCGCCACCGGGCATGCCGGGAGCGCCGCCGGGTGCGGTTTTCTTTTTCGGCTTCTCGTTGATAGCGCAATCGGTAGTGAGCACCATACCTGCGATAGAAGCGGCATTTTCGAGGGCGATTCGGGTTACCTTCGTGGGATCTATCACGCCGGCTTTTTTCAGGTCCTCGTATTTGTCGGTGCGGGCATTGTAACCATAGGCGCCCGTGCCGTTGAGCACCTTTTGCAGCACCACCGAGCCTTCTGCGCCGGCATTATCGGCGATAGTGCGCAGGGGAGATTCGAGGGCTTTGCGGACGATCTGGATGCCAATCGTTTCGTCTTCGTTGGCGCCTTTCAAATTGCGGATTACGCTGATGGCGCGAACCAGTGCCACGCCGCCGCCGGCTACGATACCTTCTTCGATAGCGGCACGGGTAGCGTGCAGGGCGTCATTCACGCGATCTTTTTTCTCTTTCATCTCCATTTCGGTAGCTGCGCCGACATAGAGTACGGCCACGCCGCCGGCGAGTTTAGCCATGCGTTCCTGGAGTTTCTCGCGGTCGTAGTCGGAAGTCGTGTTTTCGATCTGTTGTTTGATCTGATTCACGCGGGCTTTCACCTGTTCGGCGTCGCCTTTGCCGTTTACGATCGTCGTGTTGTCTTTGTCGATCGATATCTTTTCGGCTTGTCCCAACTCCTGTATCGTGGTGTTTTCGATTTTGTAACCTTTTTCTTCGCTGATCACCGTACCGCCGGTAAGGATGGCGATATCTTCGAGCATAGCTTTGCGACGGTCGCCGAAGCCAGGGGCTTTCACTGCTACAATCTTGAGACTACCGCGCAGGCGGTTAACAACAAGGGTACCTAGTGCCTGGCTTTCCACGTCTTCAGCAATAATCAGCAGGGGGCGGTTCATGCCCACTACTTGTTCGAGCAGGGGCAGAATATCCTTCATATTCGACAGCTTTTGGTCGGTGAGGAAGATGAAGGGATTTTCATATTCGGCGATCATATGCTCCGGATCGGTCACGAAGTAGGGCGAAAGATAACCGCGGTCGAATTGCATACCGCTCACTTCTTCCACATAGGTTTCGGTGCCTTTGGCTTCTTCCACAGTGATCACTCCGTCAATCGTGACGCGTTTCATAGCGTCGGCGATGAGTGAGCCGATCTCGTCGTCGTTGTTGGCGGAGATAGCGGCAACTTGTTTAATCTTCTCGAAATCGTTTTTGATCTCTTCCGATTGCTTTTTGAGGTCGGCGACTACCTTATGCACTGCTTTGTCGATACCGCGTTTGATATCCATAGCGCCCGCTCCGGAGGTCACATTCTTGAGGCCGTCGGACACGACAGCCTGGGCGAGCACGGTAGCAGTAGTAGTGCCGTCGCCGGCGATGTCGGCGGTTTTCGAAGCCACTTGCTTGATCATTTGGGCGCCCATATTTTCGGTGGGGTCTTCCAATTCGATTTCTTTGGCTACGGTCACGCCGTCTTTAGTGACCTGTGGTGCGCCGAAGCTTTTTTGGATGACCACATTGCGGCCTTTGGGCCCCAGCGTAACTTTTACGGCATTGGCGAGTTTGTCGATGCCGGCTTTGAGTTTTTCCTGGGCGGAAATATTAAATGTAATGTCTTTGGCTGCCATTTGTATGTTAAATTTTAAAGTAAAATAACGAGTATGTCTTCTTCGCGCATGATGAGGTATTCCTCCCCTTCAAGTTCCACGCGTTGGCCGGCGTATTTGCCGTACAAAACGGTATTGCCCACTTTTACGGTAAGGGCATTGCCCTCTTTGCCGGGGCCGACGGCCACCACTTCTCCTTTGTGTGGGGTTTCTTTGGCTGTATCGGGTATAATGATGCCGCCTTTGGTCTTTTCTTCTGCAGGAGCGGGTTTGACAACCACCCTGTCGCCAATCGGTTTCATCGCAATAGCACTCATCTCAATATGGTTTATCTTGTTAATAAATCGTAAGGGGAACGGTGAACGTTCCCCCTACAAGTGCGCAATACTTGTGCCAAAGGGGTAAAAAGCCCAATTAGCTGTCATATTGACAGCAAGGGCGCTTTATTACGTGACGATCGATGACATAGGGGCAGGGCAACCCGGATTAAACTGGAAATGCGTACCTTTGCCTCCGCTTAATACGTAATCACAGGTAAGCCATCTTTTTATGAAAATGATATGGTTAGCGGCATTAGTCGCCTTGTTTTATCTGGGCGCCTGCAAGGAAAATCCGGAAGAATACGAGATGACCGCCGGCGAGCGCGCTCATATCGATACTCTTTATATGAAAGAAACCCTTGTGCTTCGACCCAAGCTGGATAGCCTGTGTGTGCAGCGCACGGACAGCCTGGTCAGCACTGCCTTAGACTCTATCCTAAAGGTACGCCGGGATGAAGAAATAGCCTTGCGCAAGCGCATACGCGAGCAAGGCGGCGTGATACAATAACTTATACAGACCTCTATGCATACCCGATATCTGCGTTTATTTGCTTGTGCGGCCATCCTGCTGACGGGCTGTCAGTCCGAGGAAGAAAAAGCGGCATTGCGGGAAACCTATTTACAGCAACAACTGGACAACCGAATAATTGAATTCCGGCAATTGCTGGATAACCAATGCCGCGAAAGCGCCCTGACCGAAGCGAGTCGCCTGGCCGATTCTATTCTCATACTGGAAGCCCGGCTTTCGCTCGACACAACCGGTCGGCCGCTCAGGCCCGACAAACCGGGGCGGCCTGAATTAAAGACATTACTAGACTCTACTGCCGTCAAACCTTTTTTCAAGGACAGCATCCTACGCCGGAAGTAGCTGTTTTCATTATTAATTCTTCATTTTTCATTTAACCCAGCAGTCGCAGTTGAAAATTTATCCATCCAAGCTCTTGCTATTTGGCGAATACGCCGTAATCAAAGGCGCCGACGCCCTGGCCATGCCTTTTCCCCGTTTTGGCGGCCAGTGGCGCTGGGCATCGGCAAATGAAGCTGTCGAGCGGCAGGCCAGGTTGCCCCAGTGGTGTGAATACCTGAAACTTTTGGATAGTAAAGGACAATTGCTTTGCCCGCTCAACCTGGATGCTTTTGCCCGCGATTTGTTCGATGGTTCGTATTTTGATTCCAATATTCCCACAGGTTATGGCTTGGGCAGTTCAGGAGCCTTGTGCGCGGGCGTGTACGATCGTTACGCCATAGATCCCATACAACCGAATAATGCCGGCGCTTATGGCGAGTTAAAAAATGTGCTGGCTCAGTTGGAAAGCTTTTTTCATGGTAACAGCTCGGGCGTAGACCCGCTTGTGAGCTATCTCAACCTCCCGCTGCGCCTGGGGGCTGGGGGCAGAATTGAAGTGGTAACCATGCCCGAACCTTCACAGGGTGCTCCTATGATGTTCTTACTCGATTCGGGTGTAAGCCGGCAGACGGGGCCGTTGGTGCAGTGGTTTCTGTCGCAGTGCGAAGACCCCGCTTATCTCGAGCAGGTTGAATCGCAACTCATACCCGCCACCAATGCCGCCGTGGCAGCCTTTTTAGGAGGGCAATGGGATGCCCTCTACAACTGGTACGGCCGGATAAGTCAGTTTCAGTTGACCCACTTTGAGGCAATGATCTTGCCAGCGCAGCGCGAATCGTGGGCACGGCTGCTTGCTTCGGGCGATTGCCTTTTCAAATTGTGCGGAGCAGGTGGGGGCGGATTTTTAATGGGCATCACCCGAGATTGGGAAAAATGCCGGTTGCTCCTGCCCGATTCACACTTGCAGCGCTTATTTTGACCTCACGCACTTCGTTATACCTATTCGGGAATAATTAAATTAACAATAGATAATCACTTATAAATTAGAATTATGTAAATTCTTTTTGAACGTTAAATTGAAGTTAAAATGAAGTGTCGCGTAGCGACAATGCCTAATTTTGTGAATAGTACACAGTTCACAGAGATAACATGAACAAAAAAGCAATTTGGGCTATCATTGGCGTCATGAGTGCGGCGGTCATCGGGGTGGTATGGCTGCAGATGGACCTCATACGTACCTCGATGAAAGTCAACGAGCGCAAATTCGACAAAGACGTATACAGCGCGCTCAACAACGTAGCCCTGCGCCTGGAATACGAAGAAAAGCGCGAGGCGTTCAACCGCAACATGAACGGCTTTGTAGCCAATTATTTTGAGCGGGAGATTGACGGGCTCGAACCCGAGGCGCCCGCTGCGCCTGCGCCGCCGCCCAAACCCGACGGATTTATCGGAGGAGAGCTTATCGACCAGCTCATGTCCGAATTTTCGGATACCTGTACCTGCTATCACTGCCTGAAGTCGCGCGACGACAAATTCCGCCGCGTGATGGTGTACAATATGCGGAGCGACTACATCCCCCTCGACGAGCGCGTCAACGTGCGGCAATTGGGTGAAATGCTGAAACAAGAACTCAACAACCGCGGTATCGATGCCAGCTATAATTTCGGCGTTTTTTCGAATGAAAAGCAGAGCTTCGTCATGGTCGACGACCACTACGTGATCGACGACCCCACTTCGGGCGGCGCTGTCATACCCGTTTTCAAAGCCATATTGGATTCGCCCTACAAAGTTACCCTATTCAACCAGGACATGCCCTCGCCCGGTACCCTGATGATCCACTTCCCGTATCGCAGCAGCGTATTGTGGAGCTCTTTGTGGAAAAACTTCCTGGGCACCATCGTATTTACCTCCATCATCCTGTTGTGTTTCGGTTACACCATCCACGTCATCATCATGCAAAAAAAGCTGTCGGAGATGAAAACCGATTTCATCAACAACATGACCCACGAATTCAAAACTCCCATTGCGACCATCTCGCTGGCTGCCGACTCCATTACAAATCCCATCATTTCGGGCAACCCGGATAAAGTTAGCCGCTTCGCCAACATAATAAAACAGGAAAATAAACGTATGAATAGTCAGGTGGAGAAAGTATTGCAAATGGCCCTCCTCGATAAACGCGAGTTTTCGTTGAAGACCTCGGCAGTCAACCTCCACGAAGTAATTTATGCGGCAATTGAAAATATCGGTTTGCAGGTTGAAAAACGCGATGGCACCGCCAAAGCGGTACTCGAAGCCACCGAGCCGGTAGTTGAAGGCGACATGACGCATATTTCCAACATTATCAACAACTTGCTGGACAACGCCAACAAGTATTCACCTGACAAACCGGAGATTACGGTGCATACCCGCAACGTCGCCAACGGCGTTGAAGTAACGGTTGAAGACAAGGGCATCGGGCTTAGCAAAGAAGCCCGCAAGCAAATTTTCGACAAATTCTACAGGGTGCATACCGGCAATCTCCACGATGTGAAAGGCTTCGGCCTCGGCCTCAGTTATGTGAAAGCAATGATGACCGCTCACAAAGGCCAGGTTGACGTGAAAAGCGAACCGGGAAAAGGCAGTAGCTTTATCTTGTTTTTCCCCTTTCACCTCAATTAATTACAAAAAAAAGCAACCCGATTAGAAAAATCATCGCTATGGCAAACAACAGAATCCTGCTGGTGGAAGACGATCAAAATTTTGGCGACGTATTGCGTTCTTACCTCGATATGCACGACTTCGAGGTCACACTGGCTACCGACGGCGTGCAAGGCCTCGAAAGTTATAAAAAAGGACAATACGATCTTTGCATCTTCGATGTGATGATGCCCAAAAAAGACGGCTTCACGCTAGCCCGGGAAATCCGCGAAAAGGACGCCGAGATGCCCATCATTTTCCTCACTGCCAAGGCGATGAAGGACGATGTACTGCAAGGCTTCAAACTAGGCGCAGACGATTATATTACCAAACCTTTTAACTCCGAAGAATTGCTCTATCGCATTCAGGCCATCCTGAAACGAAGCAATACGAAGCCGGAAGGCAAAGACGAAGTGAAGGAATTTTATATCGGAAAATATCACTTTAATTATCCTTTGCGCATCCTGACGTACAATGTAGCGGGAACAGATGAAGAAAAATCTAAACTTTCTCCCAAAGAAGCGCAACTTTTGCGTATGTTTGCAGTACATATCAACGATATTCTGCCCCGTTCAGAAGCGTTGACCAAGATCTGGGGGGAAGACAACTACTTTACCGCGCGCAGTATGGACGTATTTGTGACCAAGTTGCGCAAATACCTGCGTCGCGATGAAAATATCGAAATCGTGAATATTCACGGCAACGGCTTCCAACTGCTGGTCAGAGAAGCCGAACAAGCATGACCATTGTGCGCCGCCCCGGCAGCGCGCCATATAAGAGTAGTTTTTGGGATTATGATTTCGGCTGGGCGGCTTTATTGTCGCCCGGCTTTTTTTGTGCCTTAGGAACGTGTCGTAAATAACTTACCTGTTTGGGCGGACTCTTTTTTCATCATGCTGCGTTGCTTCGTCGGTCACTTAGCTTGGGCTAAGCTCGCTTCTCGCGCCTTGCCTGATGAAAAAATAGCCTCGCCGAATTCAGGTAACTTATTTGCGCCACATTCCTTAACCAAAACCAACTGCGATGATACTCCGTCTCGAACATCTGGGCGTCGCCGTGAAAGACATCACAGCCGCTAATGCTCTTTTTGAACAAATCCTGGGCGCCGCCCCTTACAAATCGGAAGAAGTAGCGAGCGAACACGTGATTACGTCGTTTTTCCGCGCCGGCGAAGCCAAGGTGGAACTCCTGGAAGCTACCGCCCCCGAAAGCGCTATCGCCAAATATATCGAAAAACGCGGCGAAGGTCTACACCACGTAGCTTTCGAGGTAGACGACATCCACGCCGAAATGCAACGCCTCTCCGACGCCGGCTTCCAATTGCTCAACGCCCAACCCAAACGCGGCGCTGACAATAAACTGGTGTGCTTTGTACACCCCAAATCAGCTAACGGGGTGCTGCTGGAGTTGTGTCAGACGATAAAAGAGTAGGCACGCCGTGAGAGGGGCTATTTTGAAAAATTCAAAAAAAAGCGTTACTTTGTAGTAATACCTGAATTCTATGGTCACTCTTGCAGACATTATTACCATTTCTCCTGATATACAAAGCGGAACGCCCGTTTTTGCAAGGACACGTGTACCCGTAAAAATTCTGTTTGACTACTTAAAAAGTGGAGATACAATCGAAGAGTTTCTCAACGACTTTCCTTCTGTACAGCGAGAGCAAGTTATACAGTTGATCGAGATATTAGAAAAACACTACGCGTTTACAGCCGATGAAGAACGTGTTGCTTGATGAAAATTTACCTAAGCCGCTTGCTCGTTTAATTACAGGGGAGGAAGTTGAGGTGACCTCAGTCCATGATCTTGGTTGGGCGGAGAAAAAAAACGGAGAGCTTATTCGTGCTATGTTAGAACAAGGATTTGAATACCTGCTTACATCTGATAAAAACCTCCAGCATCAGCAAAATCTCGAAAAATATCCAATTAAGCTTATTTTAATCCGGTCATTTGATAACCGCCTAAAGACGTTAGCGCCATTTGCTGAAATAATATGTCAACGCATACAACTTGCATCGGCATCAGAAAAAGTAATTGAGATTGACCTGCGTATAATCAGTTAAAGTAGAAAAAGTACTCACCCTCCAAACCTCCCCGGCTCAGCTTCAATCATAAGTTTGAAAACAGCATCGTACACATCCTCCGCATTCGGCTTGGAGAAATAATCGCCATCGGTGCCGTAGGCCGGGCGGTGGGGCTGGGCGGTGACGGTCACAGGTGGCGAATCGAGATAGCGGTAGCCGTTTTGCACTTCCAGCACTTGTTGCATCATATAGGCGGAGCCGCCGCCGGGTACGTCTTCATCAAGAAAAACGATGCGGTTGGTCTTTTGTAGCGAAGCCACGACCGTACGCGGCAGGTCGAAGGGCACGAGTGTTTGTATGTCGATGAGTTCTACATCTATTCCATCGCTTTCCAGCATTTCTATGGCTGACTGGGCGATGCGCACGCAGGAGCCGTAGGTGACGATGGTGACGTCGTTGCCGTGGCGCAGTATTTCAGGGGTGCCTAGCGGTACGGTGTATTCGCCGATGTTGTCGGGCAGGCGTTCTTTGAGGCGATAGCCATTCAGGCATTCGATGAGCAGGGCCGGGTCGTCAGATTGCAGCATGGTGTTGTACAAGCCGGCAGCTTGCACAAAATTGCGGGGCGTGAGGATATAGATGCCCCGCAATCCTCCCAGTAAAACGCTCATGGGCGAACCGGAATGCCAGATGCCCTCCAGTCGGTGGCCACGCGTGCGGATCAAAACCGGGGCGGCCTGGATGCCGTTGCTGCGGTAGCGCAAGCTTGCCAGGTCGTCGGATAGCGGCGAAAAGGCGTAGATGAGGTAGTCGAGGTATTGGATTTCTGCCAGGGGCCGCAGGCCGCGCATGGCCATGCCTATTGCCTGACCGATGATGGTCCACTCCCGGATGCCGGTATCAAAAACCCGGTTTTCGCCGTATTTGTCCTGCAAGCCCGCAAAACCCTGGTTGACGCCGCCGATTTTGCCGAGGTCTTCGCCAAAGGCGTATAAGGCGGGGTTTTTCTCCAGCATTTTGTCAAAAAAAGCATTGATGACTTCGAAGCCGTTTTTGACGGGCGAGGCATCCGAATAAACCGGCGCCACGATAGGTACTTTGAGGGCGGAACGGGGCGTTTCGCTGTACAGATTAACGTGGAAGCGGCGTTGGGCTTCATCGTGTGAGGCTTCCACAAATTGGCGCAGTTGTTCGATTTCAAGGCCGGACTGCCCTCTCAGGGCGTACAGCATTTGCCGGGACGCCCGCACCAGTTCGGCATAAAATGGATTGACGAGGCCTTTGACTTCATCGCGAAGGCGGCCAACACGCGAATTACCCTCAAATTTTCCAGCCAGGTTGTCAAACAGCGAATTGATGGTATTCCACTGCGTTTGTATGGGCTCGCGGAAGGCTTTCCACGCGCGGTCGCGGCTGGCTTTGACAAAGTCGTCGGCCCGTTTTTCGAGTTCGGCCAGGGCTTCTTCGGTGGCGACGCCGTTGGCGAGTATCCATTGGCGGAACTGGACGTTGCAGTCGTATTCGGCTTCCCATTCCAGCCTTTCTTTCGATTTGTAGCGCTCGTGCGAGCCTGAGGTGGAGTGTCCCTGCGGCTGGGTGAGTTCTTCGATGTGGAACACCACGGGGGCGTGGTCTTCTCTGGCGCGTTGGGCGCCCCGGCTGTAGGCTTCGCAGAGGGCAGGGTAGTCCCAGCCTTTTACGGTGTGAATATCGATGCCTTTGGTTTCGTCGGTGGCGGCAAAACCCTGAAGGACTTCCGAAATATTTTCTTTGGTGGTTTGGTACGATTTGGGCACCGAGATGCCGTAGCCGTCGTCGGAGATGGTAATGGTCAGCGGCACCTGCAGTACGCCGGCGGCGTTGACGGTTTCCCAAAAAGCGCCTTCAGAGGTACTGGCATCGCCGATGATGCAGAAACACACTTCGTTGCCGCTATCGGAGAAGGGGGTATCCGTGAGTTCCTGGTTTTCGCGGTATTTTTTAGAGGCAAATGCCAGCCCGAGTCCGCGCGCCACTTGCCCGCCTGTCGTAGAGATATCGGAAGAGAGGTTGTAGCGTTCGAGGTGGTTGAGCCAGTTGCCGTGTTCGTCTATCAGTGGAGTAGCATGGTGATTGTTCATTTGGCGGCCGTAGGAGAAGGGGTCGTTTTCGCTGTCGGCATATAATTGGGCAAACAGGTCTTCTACTGTGCAGATGTCGAGTGCCAGCAGCAGCGTGTGGCCCCGGTAGTAGTCGGCCCGGAAATCGCCCTTGCGAAATTGCTTGGCCATTGCTATTTGAAAAAGCTCCTTGCCGTCGTCAGCTACACCAAATTTAGCGCGGCCAGTAAGTACATCGCGGCGCAGATACATACTTACCTCTCTGCTCACGCAACAAATGTAGTAGTCGTGCAAGACTTCTTCAACGGTCGCCCCCATGGGAAGCCGGACAGCAGTGTTTTTCTTTTTCAATTCACAAATGTAGTTGCCATATAAAATGATTGTCAATGGCAAAGATATAAATTAGCAAATCAGCACATTAGCAAATCAGCACATTAGCAAATCAGCACATTAGCAAATCAGCACATTAGCAAATCAGCACATTTATTTTGCCCAGTTCGCCTTCTCCTCTTCGCTCCATAGCGTGGGGAAAAAGCGGCGTTGTTGGTATTGGGGGTGGAGATACTTCTTCCACTCGCTGCCGCCGGTAGCGGCTTTATTTTCGCCTTTGCTATCGAGGTAATACTCGGCGGTGCGCAGATGCACCAGGGGCCATTCGATATTAAAAAGCTGGTCGAAGCGGCGAAGCAGCTCGCGTAGCTCTGTACCTAATTGGCCGGCTTTTTCGAGGCGAAGGGCTTGCTCTTCGAGCGTGCTGCCGCGAATTTGGGTAGCCAGTTGGATAAACGAAGGCTGGTATTTTTCAATAAAAAGGCGCATAGTGAGCGATTGCTGACCGGTAGCATGGTCGGTACCTGCCATTTTCCAATAAATATAGTCAAACTGGTCGCTGACGGGGGCATCCTCGGGGAGATTTTGCTTGCCGGTGCGGGTAAGCAGGTTCACCAGGCGGGTGCACCGTATCTCTGCAAGTCTGAATTGTGCGCTCTGGAATCCGCTGGCGGGGGTCAGGGCGTGGCGGAATTCGTTGTAGTCGTCGTAGCTCATCCCCTCGCGCATGATATCGAATGAATTGATAAGCAGTTCTGTATAGCGATTTACGCGTTTGACCTTGGTAATCATTTGCTGCTCGGTCGGTTGGTTAGTGCCGGTGACTTGCTCTAATTCGTGTAGCAACAGGCGCAGCGACAACTCGGTAATCTGGTGATACACAATAAACACGTATTCATCGGCAAAGTCGGTGCGAGGGTGTTGGAGCGAGAGCAGTGCATCCACTTCTACATAATCCCAGTAAGTGATGGGTTTGGCGTGTAGGAGGCCCTTGAGATATACGTCGGCATCCTGATGCAGGTGGCCGTATTTGTCGCGCAGTGCCGACAAAATGGTTTCGGTTGGCATGGTTAGCGGCTTTTATCGTAGCCCAAAGGTACGCAATTTTTTATTAGGACAAATTTGTCTTTTTTTTGTAATTGTTTAGTAGGGTTTAGTGCATTCGCAGTTTAGTGCATTCGCAGTTTAGCGTTAGGGTTTAGTTTTCTAAACAAACAGCTAAACTCAATCGCTAAACCCAATTAAACAGCTACCTTTTTTCAATATATAGCTACCATTCGATAAAAAACCATACTTTCAATACGTCTATTGCGCATCCAATTTAAAATCATGCAACCCTACTACGGCATCATCGAGCTGGGAGAAATAACCAATGAACCGCCTGGCGGCGAGGAGATAACGGCCCGGCTCGTGCATTACCCCGACTGCCAGCAGCTCATAATCTGGCTACCGCAATACGGTGGGCATGGATACGGTAATATCCGGCTGATCGAGCGCACAAAAAATGCGGTTATTGACGACCGCCCCGTCACCGACCGCCTCAACGGCAGCATTCAAATATTGTGGGATACGCTGGAGATTAGTCCCGGCGATTACCGGGTTGAAATTGACCACCCGCATGGCGGGAAGCACGTTATTTTATTTAAAAAATATAAAAAAGGGGTACAACCGCCAAAGCAAACTCCCGAAGAACCACCCCAACCTGAAAAAAGCAACTCAGACGAGCCGATTGTATACCGGGATGGTTTTGGCAATGAATTACCCAATGAAGATTTAATTTTAAGAAAAAATATACTCGAAAAAATGGCTGCGCAATTCGGGCAAAGAATCGAATACGAGGGGACTTTTCGGGCGGGCACGATCACTTATGTGGAGGGCGATTTGCGCATCAATTTTTACCACGAAATGGGTGGTGGAAATTGCATGTTTTATGTGGATATACCCAACGAAACTTCCTGGGAAGCTGTCACGCTAACGCCGCTAAGCCGGCGGCAGGAGATACTGGAATTTGTGGCGGAGACGGTGCGCCGGGAGCAGGCTTCGAGTACCCGGTATCAGATACAGGATAGTGCAATCGTTTACTACTATCAGTGAAGTTTTACCACAGAGGTACACAGAGTTTTCACGGAGTTCCACAGAGCCGGATTTTGACTCTGTGCAACTCTGTGATGAAACTAACTACTTGTTTCCTAGTAGTTTGTTGTATTTGGCCGGATCGCGCAGCACCTCGATAGCCTGCGATATTTCCTGGTCGTTGCGCAGTCCCATCTGCGTTTTGCCGCGCTGGTAAAAATAGCGACCGGCGATTTCTTTTTCCAAAATATTGGTAATAACCTGCTTATATTTTTCGATCTCGTTTTGTTTGGAAGCTTTTATTTTGCCTTCCATAGTTTTTATTTCGGCGTCGAGTGAAAAGCCTTCTTTGCCGCTTTTTTCCTTGAGTTGTTTGAGCAGTTTTTCGCTCTCGAGGTCGTATTCAAAATTGCGCTGGCCGAGGAACTGCATAAAATCGCTCCAGTTTGTAAAGCGAAAATCTTCTACGGCTGCTATCGTCTCGTTTTTAAGGCAAAACTGCGTCACGTAATCGAAAATGAAATGTTGTTCCAATAGCGCTTTTACTACGGGTATATCCGTTTCGGCGTCGAGATAAATATCGGGTTTTACACCGCCGCCGTCGAGCACGGTGCGACCGTTGCGGGTTTTAAACTGTGCGCGTTTTTCATCAGCGATATCCACGGGCTCGCCGTTTTTGTACTCTACGCTTTGGATGCAGCGCTGGCTGGGGATGTAGTATTTAGCGGTAGTGAGTTTTACCTTCGAGTTGTAGCCGATATCGTAGGTATTTTGAACCAGTCCCTTGCCATAAGAGCGCTGGCCTATTAGCACGCCGCGGTCGTAATCCTGGAATACCCCGCTCACGATCTCGGAAGCGGAAGCCGAATTTTTATTGATGAGCACGGCGAGCGGAATCTCTTCGTCTACGGGGGCGCCCATCGTTTTGAAGCTGCGATCCCAATCTTTTACCTTGCCTTTGGTAGTGACCACCAGTTCGCCTTTGGGCACAAACGCATTCACCACGTTAACGGCTTCGGTGAGCAATCCGCCGCCGTTGCCGCGCAAGTCGAGGATAATGCCTTTTAGTCCGGGGTTATTGGTTTTGAGTTCTTTCAGCGCGCCAGCCACATTGGCGCCTGCATCGCGGGTGAAAATAGTAAGCGAGATGTAGCCTATGTCGTTGCTCACCAGGCCCTGGTAGGGCACGTTGGGCACTTCCACTTCTTCCCGGACGAGTTTTACTTTAAAATCGTCTTTTTTGCCGGGGCGGCGAATAGTGAGTTCTACCTCCGTACCCGGAAATCCGCGCAGGATATTGTTGATATCGTCGGGATTTCTGTTCTTGACGTCCTTGCCGTCAACGGCGAGCAATTGGTCGCCTACTTTGAGTCCCGCTTTCTCGGCGGGTTGGTCTTTGTACAACTCTGTTATCGTTACAAAGTCGCCGATTTTTTCACTCAGGGCGCCGATGCCGTGGTATTTGCCCTCCGACATAAATCGATATCCCTCGATATCCGACTCTGAAATATAATTGGTAAAGGGATCCAGCGAACCCATCATGGCGTCGATACCGGTGCGCATGAGCTTGCCGGGGTCGATTTCGTCTACGTAATTGGTGTTAACTTCTTTGTAGAGGTTGGCGAAGATCTCGATGTTCTTGAGGATCTCGAAATATTTATCGCCACCCGCATGGTAGGTGGTAGCCATGCCGCCTACCAATATGGCCAGCAGGACAGACACTTTTAGGATTCGCTTCATAATAACGCAGGTTTATTTCAATTTTATTAAGAACGCCGGTTATCGGGGTATGGTTGTGTGTTAACGGAAATTCTGTTATCGGTTGGGGTGAACGGTAAACATTCACCCTGCCAACCCACAACCGACAACCCACAACCGATATTGAACCTTCCCCCTCCTCAAACGTTTTTCTGCAAAACAACCACAAGTTATGACTCATTTGAAAGAAGGCGACAAGGCGCCGGTATTTAGTAGCTTAAACGAAAATGGCGAAACGGTATCGCTGTCAGATTTCAAAGGCAAAAAGTTGATTTTGTTTTTTTACCCAAAAGACGATACCTCGGGTTGTACGGCGGAGGCTTGCAATTTGCGCGACAACTACTCGATTTTGAAAAAACGGGGCTTTGAATTGCTCGGAGTGAGTCCCGATAGCGCAAAAAAACACCAGAATTTCAAAACCAAATACGAACTGCCTTTCCCGCTTATAGCCGATACGGAACAGGTTGTGCTGCAGGCCTATGGCGTTTGGGGCCCCAAGCAAATGTACGGCAGGACATACGAGGGCGTGTACCGCACTACGTTTGTCATTGACGAAAAAGGGGTGATCGCTAAGGTGTTTACCAAAGTAGATACCGGCGCGCATACCCAGCAGATTCTCGACGCAGTTGGGTAATATAAGACCCTTTTTATACTTTTGATGCGCATCAAATGATAGCGACTTCTGCATGCGCCCTTCTCGTATTATAGGTTTTTTTGAGGGTAAGGCCCACGGCCCTCTGCTGGTATGCCTGGGAGGTATCCACGGCAATGAGGTTGCTGGAATCAAAGCCATAGAAACCGTGCTCAGCCTGCTGGAGCGCGAAGCTGTGATCAATCCCGGTTTTGTATTCCGGGGTTCGGTACTGGGCCTGCGCGGTAATTTGCAGGCTATCCATGCAGGCAACCGCTATCAGGAAAAAGATCTCAACCGCATTTGGACTACAGCCCACATACAGCGCATCAAAGCTGAGCCCATGGACGACCTGCAGGCCGAAGACCTGGAATTGCGCGAGCTGATCGAAGTTATTGAACACAATTTGGCTATCAAACAGCCCGAGCGGCTGTACCTGCTCGATTTACACACCACCAGCGCCGGCGGGGGTATTTTTACGGTGGCCACCGACAACCCTGAGAGCATCCGGATAGGCGTAGCCCTGCATGCCCCGGTTATCATAGGGTTATTGGCTGGATTGGAAGGAACGACACTTCATTATTTCACCGACGAAAATACGGGCATCCCGACTACGGGCATATCCTTCGAATCGGGTCAGCACGACGACCCCCTCTCTGTCAACCGCGCTATCGCCGCCCTCATCAATTGCCTGCAAATCACCGGTTGCATCCCGGATGGCGCCGTAGAAAATCGCTACGACGAAATATTGCGCCGTTACAGCGAAGGGTTGCCCAAGGTAGCCGAACTGATTACCAGCCACCGCGTGCGCCCCGGCGACCAATTCCGGATGCGCCCCGGTTATGCCAATTTTCAACCCGTCAAGCGCGGCGAACTGCTCGCCCACGATGCGCAGGGTCCTATTTCAGCTATTTCTGATGGATTAATTCTGATGCCCCTATACCAACCGCAAGGCAGCGACGGCTTTTTTATCGTGAAACCGGTTTTTTTTAATGTGCTGATGGGTTAATGTGCTGATGTGCTGATGTGCTGATGTGCTGATGTGCTGATGTGCTGATGTGCTGATGTGCTGATGTGCTGATGTTGGAGGGATTAAAATTAATTAATTATCAGTAAATTAACCCATCAGCAAATCAGCACATTAACTAATCAGCACATTGTCAATCCGTCTTCTCCCCATCATTCATGCGAAGCATTTCGAGGAAATCGCGGGCTTGCACGATATTGAGGCGGGTAGCGGCTTTGCGGGTGGGGCATTGCTCCAGTTGGGCGGCTTTGGAGGCATCGGCTTCCAACTTAGTGGGCACGCCGGTAATCATATTCATAATCCATTCGGGCTTACGGCGTTTGGTAATGCCTGCAAAACCGGAGGCTTTGATACGGTCGCCGGTAAGGGCGTGGCAAGAAGCGCAGGATTGGTCGTAGACCGTTTTGCCGTGGGCCACCATCGCGCGGCGCACAGGAAATGTAAGGTTTACGCCTCTGATGAGGATAGGTTCTTTGCCTTCATTGTGCGCTTGCGGTTTGAGGTTTTTGATCTTCTCTTTCGCCTCTTCCGGAATATTCAATTTTGACACATCGGTGGAGTTGGCCTGGGGAGGGGGTGTAGATTGCGGGCCTCGGGTGAGGTCATTGGCTTGCCCGGGCTGAGCTTCCGTTGCCGGCGCTTCTTCCACGCTTTGTTCTTTTTTCTGTGAGTCGCTTGCGCAGGCCGTCAATAGAGCGGCCAGCAAAAAAGCCATTGCATATTTCATCGCTATCATCCATTTAGGCTGCCAAATTTAGGCATAAATCAATTGCCCAGGTATTCTTCCACAAAATACATATTGATTGCGCCGCTGTCGTTTTCGGTAAATTGTCCCTGGTAAGCGCAGCGGAATTGGTTTTTGACCAGTTGGTAAGTCGTTTCCGAAATATTGACCTTGCCCACTTCGCCGTAGGTTTCCATGCGCGAGGCGATATTCACGGTATTCCCCCAGATATCGTAGGCGAATTTTTTTATACCCACAATACCCGCCACTAAGGGGCCGGTATGGATGCCGATACGGGCTTCGAAAAACGGCTTGTGCTGCATTTTTTTTTCGATAGCCATATGGGCCATGAAACGCTGGATGTCGAGTGCGGCTTGGATCATCTGAATCGCCTCATTGGCATCGCCGCTGCCGATACCGCCCACGCAGAGATAGGCATCGCCTACTGTTTTGATCTTTTCCAGGCCGTGTTTGTCGATGATTTCGTCGAAGGCGCGAAAACACAAATCGATTTCATCGACGAGTTCTTCGGGTTCAAGTCGTTCGGCAATACGAGAAAAGCCTTTGAAATCGGAGAACATCACCGTCACCATCTCGTGTCTTTTGGCTTTTGCCAAGCCATACATTTTTAGTTCTTCGGCGATTTCTACGGGCAGGATATTGAGTAGCAATTCTTCCGATTTGTGTTTTTCTATTTCCAATTCGGCGGTACGCGCTTTCACGAGTTGTTCGAGTTCGGATTCGTGTTTTTGGATAGTGTAAATGCGATAGCGCAATACACCCCACACGGCGCCTACGGCGAGTAACCCGCACAACAATTGAAACCACCAGGTGCGGTAATACGCCTCGCGGATCACGATTCGGATGGCCAGTTCGTTTTTATTCCACTCGTCGCGACCGGCGCGGGCTTTCACCCGGAAGGTATACGTGCCCGCCGGAATATTGGTATAACGCACGGTATTGATAGACGAAGGCGGCGACCAGTCCTTTTCATAATTTTCCAGCATATAGCTGAATTGGTTTTGCAGGGGATGTTGATAATCCGCCATAGCAAAGCTAAATGCGAACATTTGGTCGCGGTGGCTTAATTCCAGCATGTCGTTGTTGCCGATGCCGTAATTGCGAACGAGCAGGCTGTCGCCGCTAAAAACCGAAAAATTGGTGAGTAGCAGGGGAGATTCTATTTGCACTTTTTTGCGCTGGGTAAAGCGGTCGCTGGGATAAAAGGCATTGACGCCGTTGAGCCCTCCGAAGTACATACGGCCGTCGCGCGATTTGAAAAAAGAGATGCGGTTAAATTCGTTGGCCGACAGGCCGTCGTGGGCGTAAAAATTAGCGCAATTTTCTTTTTTGAGATGAAACCGGCACAGTCCGTTGTCGGTACTCACCCAAAGGCAGGAATCGCCCTCCGACAAGATGCCGTTGATGAAATTGTTGGGGAGGCCGTTTTCGGTGGTATACACTTTTATCTCTCTGGTAGCCAGGTTCATTTTGTGCAAACCGTTGGCGGCGCCGATCCAGAGATTGCCGGCATTGTCTTCGTAAACGGCGTTGATCTGTTTGTGCCGCAGCAGCCCCTTGCCTTCTCCCAAGCGTTTGATGCGGCCTTTTTTGGGGTCAATCTGCCACAAGCCGTTATTGAGGGTGCCTACCCAGATGAAATCACCCGTTTTGCCCTGGTACAAGTAGCTGATACGCCCGTCGAGGCTATCCCATTTGCCCTGGTAGTCTTCGAAGCGCGTCAGTTTTTTTGTGGTCGGCTGGTAATTGAACAGGGAATATTCATACCCGAACCACATGAGGCCTTTGGTATCAACCATTACGGCGCCGAGGTCAATATTGGGCATGCGAAACAAAGTATCGACCTGTAGCGTGCGCAAGTCGATACGCCAGCCGTTGCCGGTCCACAAGGCATTATCGTGGTAGAGCAGTCCGAATGGGTAGTTGAAATAGTCGTTGGAAGGAAAAAGCGGGCGCAGCGAGTTGATGCGCGGGTCGAGTACGTGAATGGAGTTGTAATACGAAATATAAATACGGCCTTGTTCGTCTTCGGTTATGCCGCGGGTGCTGCAATACACGTTGCTGCAGTATTCGCTGCCTCCGCTGAGGTAGTGGGAAAAGAGGTTGTTGGACTGCACGATTTTGATAGCCCCGAAATCGGAGGCGACCCAGACTACTCCCGAGCGGTCTTTGAAGATTTGCCGGTAGGTGCAGATATTTTTGACGGTCTGCCGGATGGGGTCGTCGTAATCCACCATTTGTCCGCTGAGTGCGTCGTAATACCACAGCATGCCTACGCCGCCGATCCATACATGACCTTCGGATTCTACAAATAATGCATTAGCCTGAATATTAGCGGGTAGCCGTTTGTTGATGGGATGCGGCAGGGGTTTTTCGGCGCCTTCAGCCAGGGTATACACATGGCCGTTGCCCAACAAGATCCATAGTATGCCATTTCTTTCCTGAAGCTGCACGATACGCGATAAAGTACGGTCTTTCCCGCGCAGGGGTAGTTCCATTTTACTTTCGAGGCGACCGTCGGGTTGAATTTTCCACAGCTCGTTTTCAAAAGCGCCCACATACAGCGAATTTCCCCGGCGGGCAAAAGGCCGCCGCGCGTAGGCGCCATCCAATTCCAGCATGGCTTGCAGGTCGCCTGCGGGATTTACTTTCAGCAGCGTATTACCGGCTGATTTTTCGTTGTAGACTGCGCTCCACACCGAGCCGTCGAGATCCTGGAACAGACTGTGGGGCACCATCGCTTCGCGTCGTACTGCTGTTTCATTTTTCAGCCGAATGCGATGAAAGCGGCCTTCGGTCGGGTTAAATACCGTCAGGAAATCGGGGTTGGCCAGCCACAGGTTATTGTCGCCGTCTACGATCATGTCGGTAATGGCATCGAGTGGGATCAGGTGTTGCGACGAGCGGCTGTGGTATTGCAGAAACTCGTAGCCGTCGAAGCGGTTGAGTCCGTTTATGGTGGCGATCCAGATAAAACCCAGGGCATCCTGCTGGATTTTGAACACGTTGCGGTGGCTGAGGCCGTCTTCAAATTCGTAGACTTTGATTTGGTATTGGTCGTTTTGGGCGGCGGCTATGCCGGTAAGTAGACACACCAATAGCAACGCCAGCGCAAATTTTGCGCATATAGGCCAATGGGCGTTTGATTTGGTGTGCGCTGCTTTCATACTTTACAATAGCATATCATGTTCACGTTGTCTATTTTTTTCCCTTTTTAGCAAGGTCAAGCAGTATAGGGATTTCCTCTTTCATTTCCGGATAAACACGCAATTCCCTCGATTCATAACCTGCTTTATAAATTCGTAACAATTGCTCTCGCTCTTGAAGTTCTTGAGGAATATCAAGGCTAAAATGTCCTAAGCTATCTGTCTTGGTAGTCAACTCACCTATGGAAATGGTAACATCTGGTAAGAATTGGTTATTAGCTCCGTATACCCTTCCGAATACATTCGACAAATCGATAAATGGTTCGATATCGAGACTAATGTTTTCCCCATCCAATCTGATAGACATGAAATTGTTCTTTGATGAGGAAAATCTCCAACCTTTCATATTCAGCTCTATGGTTACTACCTTATCTCTATTTTCAATGGGGATATTTTTGAAGGTTGCACCACCACTTTCATTTATTTGGGTAATAACAACATTATTATCGATTTTTAATTTTAAGCTGGCCGATTTATTTTCTTGATAATTGGGATTTGGGGATCCTTTTGAGTCAAGATTGCTAGCCGCCTTAAGATTAATTGTATAACTGAAAGCCATCGTATTTTGCTCATTAGGAATAGGTTCTTGTCTGATAGGAATGAGATTGGCGGTAAAGCTGCCGCTGAGCCAATCCTTGGCAGAGAGGCGCTCGCTATATGGCCGGTAGCCCGATACACTAACGGTTACAAAAGCGCCGGAAGGCGATTTTTCTGTCGACTCAATCCGGAAATCGCCATTGCGCAGGGCAATAGCTGCCCGCGACTCATTGTCGTTGCCCAGCGTGTATGCCACCCGGGCATCGCTGGTGTTAATCCGCTGTTTGGTATTTGCGTCTACCAGTTGGATATTTAGACTGTATACGTCCGGTAGCTGGGTGGTGTTTTTGCTGTTGTCAATATTGCGATTTGTGGGCGGGCGTAACTTATTGGGTGTAACGGCTGTCCATATCTGCGTATGCGCTATTACAAGTTGCGCCACGGCGGTACGCGTGCGCGGCGTAATAAGCCGCACACGAAGGCTGTCGGTGCGTAGGTCTGTATCCAGGCGCAGGGGTTTTCGAAGTACCAGCGTATCGGCGCCTTGTCCGGGGCGGGCTACCGCGGCGGCGATGGTAAATCCACGCGGCACGGCGCCTTTGTCGTCGAGTGGCGCCAGGTCGAGGCGCAGGTCGCTGTATTGGCCGGGGTCGTAATAATATTCCACTACGACCGGCAGCTCACCGTTGCGGCCTTCCAGTACGCGCACGTCGAGGAAACGCGAGGCGCGTATGCCCAGCAGGGTTTCGAGGTTGGGGGCGTAGCGCAGGTTTTTGAAAAAAGAACTATCGGTAAGCGCCAATAGTTGGTTGTAATACGCCGTAGCCGAGTCGCGCTGGTCGAGGTAGAAGTAAATAAGGCCTATGCCGTGTATTGCTTCATAGTTGACTTCTTCAAGTTGGTCGGTATAATTGGCGGGAGGATAGATAGCCTGTTTGAATAATTCCTGTGTTCCCGTCAGCGCCTCTGTGCCAAGCGAGTCTTCCAGAAAAGCCTGGTATTGCTGTTGAGCTGTATTGTAATATACCTTGCACCAGTTTTGATACGCCGGTTTATAAGGGTTATTTCTGTATGCAATCGCCTTTCTGAAAAAATCGACAGCCGAGGTATCTTGGGCTTGATCCCATTGCCGCACACCCATATTGTTGTATACTACCGCGCTGTCAATTTTCAGGGTTTCTTTTACAAAAAAGGCATGTCGCAGACTATCTGGTTTGGTTGAACACCCGCCGAAAACGTAAGTGCAAAGTGCATCGGTACCCGAAAGGCTGCGCATGAGGCCCAGAAGTATCAAAAATATAGCCAACAATCCTGAAGCCCACCAAAAATCGGAAGTAAAGAAGGGGCGCTTTTGGGCGAGGGGGGGAGGGGGCGAATCGGCGATGTTATTAGCGAGGAAGGTTGTTAAGTCTTCGCCGCCGCTTCGACTCAACTTGTAGCCGCCGCCTTTCGTCGGTACGGTACTGGTGTAACTCGTATGCCGCCCGACTACCTGATTGAGCTCGGCTTCCTGTTTTTTGTTGAGGATGCCTTTTTCGAGCATATAGCGGATGGCATCCTGGTAAGCTTTGTCGTCGGGGTTGATGGCAAACTGTTGGATGGCCAGGTTGCTCTGGGCTTCGAGGTTGGCATGGCCGTTGCGGGTGTTGTTGATTACGGCCTGCAATTCTTCTTTCACAGCCTGGCGAGCCAGCTTTTCTGCTTCCGGATCGAGGTTATCAAGCATTTCTTCGCGCAGGCGCGGGTCGAGGCGGCCGGTTTGCATCCAGGGTATCCGGGACAGACGCAGCAGGTTGTCATAGGTGACTACAATGCCTTTTGGCGCCAAGGCTTTCCCAATGGCCAGGGTGATTTCCCAGGTGGGCGTAGGATACACGGCCAGCGCCCGTAGCCAGGTGAGTAGTTGGGGGTATCCTTCGAGATACTCCTCATGGTCATGCAAAGTGCGCCAGCGGCGGTAGTTGAGGTCGCCTTCCTGGCGGCGATTCTGCTGCATGGATTCCCACTGGGTGTATACCAGCGGCAGATCTTCGGTTTCGAGGCCGGCTTCTACGTAGGTGGCTGCGTCGCCCAGGCCGCGTATGTCGGCGGGGAAGAGGGCAAAAAATTGATAGAGGATGCCTTCGCGGAAGGTCCACGATCGCGGAGGCAGGGGCGTGAGCAGCAGGCGATGCCGCCAGGGCCGGAACCCCGTCTGGTAGTCGGCGCGCAACCTGGGGCGTTCGGTTGCGTAGGGATCGAGCAGGGCGTGGGCGTTGCCCATCACTACGAGCCGGTGCTCGGGGTACAGCCGGTGCAATACGTCGAGCGAGACGCCGGTGGGATATGTGTGATTCCAAAACCGGTGAAAATCGGTATCGTAATAAAATATGTCGAGGTGGACGTCCTGCGAGCGCAGCTGGCTTGCCAGGTACTGAAACAAGCGGGTTTGGTGGCTCAGGTGCGTCTGTTCATCCACCAGCATCAAATAATCGGTAGGCCGGGTATTGTAGCGGAAGCGGAATTCGGGGAAACCACCTTTGTTAATAGTGGCTTTAACGGTGGCCGGCACATCTACGAGCCGTACCAGTCCTTCCTGCCGCAGGCGTAAGGCATCGGCCAGGCGGTATTGTTCACGGGAGGGTCTGATGTGGCCGTCCTGGTTGCGCCAGGGGATAAAATACGGCGCGCGGTCGGTTGATTCTAATTTGGGCGCCTGTGGCGGCGGGGGTGGTTTCGGCGTTTCACGCAAGGCCCATTTTACCCAAAAAAACAACAAGGTGAGGGCCAGTAATACCATCGCTATCCAGGCGCCCCAACTGAATACGGCGGTGGCGCTATAGGTGTCTTCGTAGAGCGGAAATTCGGGCAGATAGGCTTTTTCGCGGCCTATATCAACCGATTTGGAGAAGGCCGATTCGCACCAGCCGGCGGCTGCGGTATCGCGAACAGTGAGCGTGGCCGTGTAGCGTATAGTTTTGTCGTAGCGGTGTTTGACTGAAATGCCCTTGCCCTTTTTTCCGTCGCCAAAATCCCACTCATAGCTGAAGTCTTTTCTGTCAACTGCTTCAGCTTTAAAAGCGATCAGTTGTGCGTCGCTTTTGTCTTTCTGGGTAACGATATCTTTGATTTCAGGCGGCGAGGCACAATACAGGCGTACAAACAAATCGGCGTCCAATGTATCCTGCCCGTTATTTGGGTAGGCAAATAACCGGATCGTCTTATCGTAACTACCGGATAGCGTATCCCATACGAAAGTCCAATGGCGGGAAGTGTCGCGGCGTTCAATGGGATTTACTGCGTTTGTGCTATCCTGTACTTGCCATTCCAGTCGATAGTTCAGCGGATCTGCATTTTCAAAATGGGAAGTAAACGAAAACGTATCGCCCACCGCCACGCCGCTTTCCTGGCTGATAAACAATATGCCTTCAACTGCGGCGCTTTTTATTTTTATTTTATAAATTAGATACCCCATCCAGAGGGCTGCCAGTGCCCCCAATAATATCCATATGGCGGGGGGAATATACTTCCACCAGCGTTTGCGCGGCGGCATGGGCAGTGGCATCTGCATATCATTCCACCACAGGTCAAAAATCTCGTAAAAGCGCGATTGTTCAGCGGCGCTTTTGGTGAGCACAGGCGCCAGCAGGAATTTGAGGCGCGCGGGTTCTTTCAGAAATTCTTTGGCGGGGCCGTTGAGTACTTCCCATACCCGTAGGCGCTCTGCGGGGGTAATCTGAAATCCCGAGAGTTCGAGGCGCTGTATGAGGCGCTCTACCGGAAGGTTGATATGTGGAGCAGGCTGGTCCGTGGCTTTCCGTTTTACATCATGGCCCGGATAGCTTCCAGGTCTTCTTTTGTTTTTACCAAAATAGTCAGATTATCCCGCAAGTGCTTTTGCTGGGCGGCGGCGTCGAGTTCAAAGATCTTTTCCATTTCCAGTATGCGCAGCCAGGAGATCAATTCGGCGGTAGCAGGCGGTTTTCGCACGGCGCGCTGGCGAACGATCGTAAACTTCTCGATAAGCTCGCTGAGTAGTTGGTCGGTGTATTGGGTAGCGCCACCGAGCTGGGCTTTAGAGATTTCAAGCAATTGCTGGGGGCTTGGAAAGGGGATGTGGTAAAACACACAGCGCCGCAAAAAGGCGTCGGGCAGGTTTTTCTCTGAATTGCTGGTCAAAATAACCACGATACGCTGTTCGGGGCCGCGGCTCACGCGGTAGTTGTCTTGTTCTTTTATAAAAAACTCGAGATTTTCGATCTCGTTGAGCAGGTCGTTGGGAAAATCGCGAGGGGCTTTGTCAATTTCATCGATAAGCACTACCGAGCTTTGGGCTTTGTCTTCAAGGGGGGTCTTGAATTTGCTGCGATCCAATGCGCCTGGGTTGGTTAGTGCGATTGCTTTGCCGAGGGCCTGTAAATCGATAAAGTCGGCGGTCTGGGGCGTACCCTGGCCCACGTCGCGTTTGATATTGGCGGCCTGGAAATGCCCCAGGGCGTCGTAGAGGTAAAAAAGGTCGCGGGAGGAAGAAGACGTTTTGGTATAAAACTCCAGCGGCCGCGCCGAAAAGGCGTATTTGCCCTTGTCTTTTGCGAGTTCGTGAGCCACCTTGAAAGCCAGCTTGGTTTTGCCTGTGCCGGGTTCACCGGTGAGCAACAGGGGTTGGTTGAGTGCAATAGCCACCTCGACGGCGTTGCGCAAGCCCTCGTCCATGATGTATCGCTCAGGGTCAAAAGGGATAGTGAGGTTGGGAAGTATCCTGATCTTCATCGGATATAGCGTTTATTGTAATCGTCAATTATTTTGAGGAGCGACATTTCTACGTCCTCCATATAAAATTCCTGTTGGTCTCTAAAGTGTTCGTCCATCAGCGCTTTCCGGTCGCGTGTGGTGGGGGCTATTTTTTTATATTTTTCAAACCAGCGGCCTATGTCGCGCATGGCCACCATGTCGAGTTCGGGTAAAGCCTGAATGATATCGGTGCGTTGTACGAGGTTTTCTACCTGGGTTTTCACTTCTTCGTCTCCCTCGTCGTATTCTAAGGCAAAAAAGAAGAGAAAGGTGGGATAATTGGCCGGCAAATCCACCTGGCAAAAGTTTTTAATAAACCAGCCTGCGGCTTCGGGCGTAAGCTGGGGGTCCCAGTCGAATTGGCTGATGTGCAGGTTTACGCTCACAAAATCGCGGGCGGTAAGTCCCTGTAATTTCGGGCTGCGTTCGGCTGCGTAGTATAGGTTGCGATCCAGGAGCGGCTCGTGTTCGTTGACGGGGATGCCCAGCGCTGCAAAAAGGCTTTTGAGGATATTTTTTTTGTAAATATCGAGATCATTACTGAATTCGAAAGTGAATTCGAATTGCAGAGACTTGCAGTTGGAGCTGAGTTCGGGGTTGAGGTAGTCGAGCAGGCGGCCTTCGAGGTCGTAGGCGATGCGTTTGAACATGCCCTCGTGGGACTGCCGTTCGTCGCCGTATAGGTAGTAAAAATGGGCTTTTTTACCGGCGGCGGCTCCAAAGATGCGGCCGAAGGTATCGCTTTGATCCACGCGGTCGCAAGTATGGCAGTGGTAATCGTGCAAAGCATCGCCTGCAGAAGGGGCGGGGCCGTCGGCTGCCGCGCGTATTTCGCCGATAAAAACCAATACGCCCTGATTGATGCGCTGTAGCGTCACGGCGTATTCTTCGCGGGTGAGCAGGCCTTTGAAATAATCTGACTTTGAGGTGTTGAGACGTGCCAGTTGGAGGTCTATTTCCGTCAATTTATTGGGGGCGTGCGACTGTACCCATAGCTTGAGCGCTTCGAGGGCAATGTCGGTTTGTCCATCGGTCAATTGCTGGCTAATATCGCTCAAGGAAGGCGCTGGCATATACTATGGGCGGTGGCTTTTACGGTTTTAACTTGTAAATTTAACAATATATTGGGCGGAATAGCGCGCTTGTGGTGTAAAACAAGTCCGTTTTTTGTATTTTTAGTTTGAAAATTCATTTTATTCCAAAAAAAATAATCCGATGGCCCACATTACCCGACCTGAAGAAGGGGAATTCAATCCCTATTACAGCACGTATATTGATAAAGTAAAGGGCGACGACATCCTGATGACGCTCGAAGTACAGTTGGAAAGTACAACAGAATTTATCCGCCGTTTCGACTACGACAAGCAAGACTACCGCTACGCGGAAAATAAGTGGACTCCCAAAGAAGTATTCCTCCATATTCTCGACGCCGAGCGCGTTTTTGCCTACCGTGCCTTGCGCGTGGCCCGCGGCGACGAGACTCCCCTCCCCGGCTTCGACCAGGATCAATACGTACCCGAGTCGAATGCAGGCAGTCGCAGCCTCGAAAGCATCTCCGAAGAATACGAAGCGGTGCGCAACGCCACGTTACAGTTATTCCGCTATCTCACTGACGACCAATTCCAACGCCGGGGCTTAGCCAATAACAGTCCCATTAGTGTACGGGCACTGGCCTATATCATTGCCGGCCACGAGATTCACCACTTGGGGGTGCTGAGGGAGAGGTATCTGGGCAGGTAGGCGGAGGGGCGTTTTACGACTGTACGACTGTAGGACTATACGACTTTGCGACAATCTTGGGTTTTACATTCAATGCCGTCACCCCCCTGGCGTATACCCGTGCCGTCACCACCTGAGGTGCATCAATGCCGTCACCACCCGAGCGGATACCCATGTCGTCACCCCCTGAGGTGCTCCGGAGCCGTCACTTCAAAAGTGTAAGACTGCCCGTTGCCAGGAGTTCCACGCCATTGCAGACATGGCTAATACGGTATAATAGAACGCCGGGATTAATAGTTTGGCCGTTGTAAGTGCCATCCCATTTGGCGAAAGGATCGGTGGTATAAAATACGCGGTTGCCCCATCGGTCGAAGATCTCGAAATAGAGGAGTTCCTGCAGGGCGAAGGGGTTGCTGATGCCGTACTCATCGTTGAGGTCGTCGCCATTGGGAGTAAAGGCGCGGGGCAGATATACCACATCGCAGACCAGTGTATTGGGATCGACTACCGTCACGCGCAGGGAATCGCTGGCCACGCAGGTTGACACGTTGTCGCTCAGGCGCAGAGTATAGGTAAATGTGCCTGCCTGAGAGGGAGTAATCACAGGTTCCGGTGTATTCGATGGGTTCACATCGCCTGCCGGTGTCCATTCGTAAAGTGTAGCGCAGGAATTATTGAGTCTGATTTGTATAGGGCTACCGAGAAAGATCAGCGTATCGCGGTTGTCGATCATATCCGGGGAGAGTTGGAGGCCTTCTATTTCGGCTTCTTTGAGTGCCCGGTTATAGATACGCAATTCGTCGATGAGGCCGTCGAAGGGTACTTCGTTGCCGCCGATGCAATTGCTGCTGCCGATGGTGAAGTTGCCGTCGTTGAGGATATCCACTCGGGAGGCGGTGCCGAGGTCGCCGGCAAACTGGCCGTTGACGTACATTTTCAGGCGCAGGTTGTCGCGCACCAGCGCCACGTGTTGCCAACAAGAGGTATTGTCGATGGTGTGCACCAGGGATACGCCCTTGAGGGGGTCTTGTATCATTGCGGCGTTGATGGTGCGAGTTTGGGGCACGTAACGGATATAAAAGATATTTTCATCGCCGCAGTCGGCGCTGCGTTTCGACAGCAGGTACTGGGTGCCGTTGATGCCTACCGGCTTGAAATAGAAGCTGATAGAGATGTCTTCTGTGTCAAATTCTTTATTGACATTGTCGGAGCCGAGCACTACCAAAGCATCGTCGCCGCCGTCGAGGCGCAGGGCCTGGCCGCTCACGCCGCATACGTATGAGGGATCGCCGATTTCTACGCCGGTATTGGCGGAGTTGCCGGTGTCGTCCTGTGGGCCGATATTAAACGAATAATACGCTACGAGGCCTATATTGGTTTGCGCCTGAAGGCTAAATGAAAACAGGGCAATCGATAAAAATAAGATACAGAAGATGCGCATTTGCGGTGATGTTTAAATGAAATTGGCGTGTATGGCCCAAGGACTACAACGCCAAAAGCGTGGCATTCATTTTTTGCCGGTGCAAATTTATAAGAAAAGAGTGAACAGTGAACTGTGAACTGTGAACAGATCAAGGAGCGGTTCACAGTTCACTGTTCACAGTTCACTTAAAAAGGCCTTCCAGCCCGGGAGGGATCATATTCTGGATCATATTCTGGCTTTCGGCGGCTTCTTTTTCGGCGGCGAGGGCCAGTGCGCGGTTGACGGCCACAGTGACGAAGTCTTCTACCTGCTCTTGGTCATCCCAATCAAGCAGGGTTTTATCGAATTTAATATTGAGGATTTCACGGGCGGCATTGGCGGTCACTTTGACGGCGCCGTCGCCGGCTTCTGCTTCAATGGTAATAGCCGCCAGCTTTTCATGCATGGCTTTTTGCTGTTCTTTTGCTTGCGAAAAAAGGTCTCCGAACATTATTATATGGTTTATGGCTTTGAAATGAAATTGGTTTGTTTGTCGGTTGTCGGTTATGGGTTGTGAGTTGTCGGTTCATTATTTTTGTTAAAATTTAACTGATAACCCACAACCGACAACCCACAACTCACAACCGACAACAGAAGTTGCCTACTCTCCCACTCCCTGTATTTCCCCGGGCGAAAAGCGAGAGGCGTAGCAATCCTGCTGGGCGTTTTCTACTGGGTAGCGGCTATACAACTCCCAGATAGCTTCTTCGGGGAGGGCGTAATCGTAAATTCGCAATTCATCGAGGACGCCTTTGAAGCGCTCGGCGCGGCCGCCGCGGAGGCAGGGGCTGTTAGAAAACGACAACAGGGCCTCGTTGCTAATATCAACGCCGCTGCATCGAAATCCCCTCTTTTGGGGCACGCCGTTGATATACGTCTTGGCTTCAAAGCCTTCGCGGGTCAGCGCGAAATGCATCCACCGGGTACTATCGAGTTTGGGTGAAATTTCGTCGTAGTATTTGGCGGGGTTTTCGTACAGCCTGGTATCTACAATCCGGTCGCTTTGGTCGAGCAGGAGGTCGAGGTGGCTGTATTCGTCGCAAAGTTCGCGTTTGGAGAGCATACTTTGGGCGAAAGCCGATTGTTTTTCGGTTTTAAAATAAAAACTGACGGTAAAATCAGTAGTGCCGAAATAGCGGTTTACAAGTCCCTCGAATTCGATAAAATCGTTGATGCCGTCGAAGAGGAGTCCGTCGTCTTCGATGCCGCACCAGCATTGAATATCGCCGTACATGATGCCATTAGAGCCCTTCCCGCTGTCGTCGCGGGCGTCGCATTGGTTGAAGGAATAGTAGGCTACCAGGCCGTCTTCCAGGATGTAGGAAGAAGGGGCCATAGCCGGCAGCGCGCAAAGCGGAAGGGCGACTACAAGGGCAAATCGACGCATGAGCAGGTAGATTTGTCCAAAGATAGGCAGTCTGGCGGTAGAAGTCAAGTTTTTGGACTATGCGACTATGGGACTGTGCGACTATACGACGCAGTCGCCCCTTCGCGAGTCGTATAGTGGTACTAGTCTTTCGGCAAATTAATACCGCTATATTTTTCCACAAAAGCCTTCATCTCGTCCACCATTTCGGGAGAGCCCATGGCAATAGTGGCGCGCTGGTGCAGGTCGTGGACCTCCAGGTCGAGCACGCGCTCAAGTTGAGTAGTGATGGCTTTGCCGCCGGCTTGTTCTACGATAAAGCTGAGCGGATTGCATTCGTATACCAGGCGCAATTTGCCTTGTGGGTATTTGCGGGTATTGGGGTACAAAAAGATGCCTCCCTGCAAGAGGATGCGGTGGATATCAGACACCATAGAGCCGATATAGCGAAGGCGCAGGTTCATATCGGAGCATTGGTCGATATAGCGGCGCATGTCTACGTCGAATTTAAGATAATACCCTTGGTTGACCGAATAATAATTGCCGCGTTGGGGGATCTGAATGTCGCGGTGCGACAGGCAGAATTCGCCGATCGTGGGGTCGAGGGTGAAGGCATTTACGCCGCGGCCTGTGCTGTACACCAGTAGCGTAGAAGTACCATAAAGCACGTATCCTGCGGCCACCAGTTGCGAGCCTTTTTGCAGAAAATCGGCCAGCGTGCAAGAGTCGGCGGTATCGCTGATGCGTCGGTAGATGCCGAAGATCGTGCCCACCGATACATTCACATCGATATTCGAAGAGCCGTCGAGCGGGTCGAACACCACCACGTATTTCGAGGGTTTATCGTTGACGGTAGGGAAAGTGATGATCTCCTCAATTTCCTCTGAGGCTACGCCGGCGCATTCGCCGCTGTTTTTGAGGCATTCGATCAGCTTTTCGTTGGCGTAGAGGTCGAGTTTTTGCACGGCATCACCGCTGGCGTTTTCCACTTCCGCCGTACCGAGGATGTTGAGCAGGCCGGCTTTGTTGACTTCGCGGTTGACAATCTTGGCTGCTACGCCGATATCGCGCAGCAATCCGGTGAGTTCGCCGGAAGCAAAGGGGAAGTCCTTTTGCCGGCGAATAATGAATTCATCGAGCGTTATAATCCGGTTCATGGCTGGTTAGGTATAAAATACGCTATAAAGGTAATAGGTTTTTGCAACGCCTGCCGGAGTTGTGATGCAAATATTCTATTCATGCAACCATTATAAGGACTTGCGGGTTATATGGGTTTATGTTTTTACGCTAAATTGGCCTTGTGAAGCACCTCGCCTACCTGAACCGCTATTTCTGGAAATACCGTTGGCACCTGCTCGGCGGTATTGTTTTTGTATTTATTTCCAATTATTTCCGCGTTTTGCAACCGCAGATGATCAGGGAAGCCCTCGACCTGGTAGTGGAGAATATCGGGATGCACCAATTGTATAAAGGCGCCGCCCTGCAGAGCGAGTTATACCGGTCGCTGGGAAAAATATTATTGTATTTCGGCATACTGGTTTTGATCCAGGCGTTGATCATGGGCATTTTTATGTATTTCATGCGGCAGACCATCATCGTGATGTCGCGGCTGGTAGAATACGATATTCGCAAAGAAGTTTTTGCCCACTACGAACGCTTGTCCACTTCATTTTACAGAAGAAACAACACCGGCGACATGATGTCCCGCATCACGGAGGATGTCTCCAAGGTGCGCATGTACATTGGCCCAGCTGTTTTGTACGGAATCAACCTGATCTCTTTGTTTGTGATGGTGATTTACGCCATGATCAGTGTAAGCCCCAAGCTTACATTATATTGCCTTGCGCCACTGCCCCTGTTGTCGATATCCATTTATTACGTCAGCGACCTCATCAACAAGCGCAGCGAGATTATACAGCAGCAACTGGCGCGCCTCAACAGCATAGCGCAGGAAGTATATTCCGGCATTCGCGTGGTGAAGTCGTACGTACAAGAAAAACCGATGGCGCAGCATTTTACCAAAGAAAGCGAGGACTACAAGGTTAAGTCGCTCAAACTGGCTAAGGTCGACGCCTATTTTTACCCGCTCATGCTGCTCATGGTGGGCGCCAGCACGCTGCTCACCGTATACATGGGCGGCTTACAGGTCATCAAGGGTGAAGTGACGCCCGGCAACATCGCCGAGTTTGTCATTTACGTCAATATGCTCACCTGGCCGGTGACGGCTATCGGCTGGATTGCTTCTATCATGCAACAAGCGGCGGCTTCGCAAAAGCGCATCAACGAATTTCTGCATACCGAATCTGATATCGTCAACCCCGTCGGCGCGCAAGCGGCTGCACCATTTAATGGCCAGGTAGTTTTCGACAATGTCACCTTCGTATACCCCGATACGGGCATTCAAGCCCTCGAAAAGGTGAGTTTCAGCCTGCAGCCCGGCCAAAAGATGGCCATTATCGGTCGTACAGGCTCGGGTAAAAGCACCCTGGCCGAATTGCTGGTGCGCATGTACGACGTCACGTCGGGCGCCATCCGCATTGACGGCGTAGATATCCGCGAGCACAACCTCGACAACCTGCGCCGCCGTATCGGTTATGTGCCGCAGGACGTATTCCTATTCTCTGATACCGTTGCCGGCAACATAGCTTTTGGCAAGCCCGGTGCGCAGGAGGAAGAAGTGAAGGCTTTCGCCCAATATGCTGCTGTTTACCAGGATGTCATGGAGCTTCCGCAGGGATTCGAGACCATAGTCGGCGAGCGGGGCGTTACGCTGTCGGGTGGCCAGAAACAACGCGTATCCATAGCCCGGGCGCTCATCAAAAAACCCGACATTGTCATCCTCGACGACTGCTTATCAGCGGTAGATACCAACACCGAAAAGCAGATACTGGGGTATTTTACCGAAGCGCTGTCGGATAAGACCGCCATCATCATCACCCATCGCATATACTCGCTGTTGCAATTTGACAAGATCATCGTGCTCGACCACGGTCGCATTGCTGAAACTGGTACCCACGAAGAATTGCTTGCCCGCAAGGGTTATTACGCCGAGATGTTTGAAAAACAATCGCTCGAAGAGAACGAGCAGGCCGTCTGAATCTTTTCTGCGCTTTGTTTTGATATTTTAGGCAAATCTTTACATTTGTAAAGTAATGTCATTATTTCACTAAATATCAAAAACGTGGATAACGATAGGGGCCAAAGGAGATTTGAGAGTGTGTATTCAAAAAAAGTTCGCGCAGGGAAAAGAAGAACCTACTTTTTTGATGTGCGCAGAACCAAAGGGGACGACTTCTATCTCACGCTTACCGAGAGTACAAAAAAATTTAACGGCGACGGCTACGAGCGCCATAAGATCTTTTTATACAAAGAAGACTTCAATCGCTTCCTGGGCAACCTTGAAGAGGTGATCAATTATATCAAAACCGAATTGATGCCCAATTACGACTACGACGAATTCAACCGCCGCCATGACGAATACGACGACGAAGAGGATATGGGTGAATACGAAGATACCCGCCGCAATACCACCAAAGACGAAGATATGACCTGGTAAACCCGCATTTTTTATACTAGGCCCAAGCACTCCCATTTTAACGCACAGCTGCTTTATTTGTATATTTTCCCCGTTTGTTCACCTTGATAAGTGAAACAAGGCTGGCTATTAATCGTATAGTATCTACATTCATATACCGCATAAATCCTTGAATACCATGAAAAGACAATTACTCTTTATGAGCTTTATTTTTTTTGCAGTATCGCTTTTTGCTCAAAATGCCATCGAAAGATGTAATACGATGGAGGCAGATATGCGGCTGAGAAAAAAACATCCGGAGTTGGGTACTTTGGAAGAACAGGAAAAGTTATTCTCTCAAAGACTTGGGAGCTCTTACCGGCAATCTGCTGAAAAAAACCTGTCGGGGGTCGTAACATTACCCATCGTATTTCACATTGTGCACAACGGGGTGGCAATAGGAAGTGGCGATAATATCAGCGCTACATACATTAATGCTCAGTTGGAACAACTCAATTACGATTTTCGCAAAATATTCGGCACTACCGGCTATAATACGAACCCTGTGGGCGCCGATACCGAGGTGCAGTTTTGCGCAGCGGTTGTCGACCCTGATGGCAATATGCTTGCAGAACCCGGCATCAACCGCATCAACCGAAATAGCAAAGGCTGGAGTGCCCCCCCTTTCAACGATACATACGTAGACGCAATAATTAAACCCCAATCTATTTGGGATCCTACGCGCTATATTAATGTTTGGGTGTTGAATATTGGCGGCGGTTTATTGGGGTATGCTCAATTTCCCAATATGAGTACTTCAAGCGCTGTTGCTAACACCGACGGCGTAGTAGTTTTGTATTCTTCAGTAGGGAGTTCAACAACGCCTTTCCCCGGCGCCTCTCCTTACGATCAGGGGCGTACGTTGACGCACGAATTGGGGCATTTTTTCAATTTATATCACACTTTTCAGGGAGGATGCTCCAGTCCTAATGATCATTGCGATGATACGCCCAAGGTTTCCTCTCCTACCTTCGGTTGTCCGGTAGGCAGAACCACTTGTTCGGGCACGGCCACAATGATTGAAAACTATATGGACTACTCCGATGACGGCTGCATGAATATTTTTACACTGAACCAAAAGGACAGGGTTAGGGCAGCCATTATGAATTACCCCCGCCGTATGGAGTTACTCACCTCGACTGTTTGCTCGATGACAGATCCCTGCGTAGGAGAAACAGTACCGCCAACAGTGACCCCCGGAAGTATAGCGGCGTGTTATCCAACCGTTGCCGCGGCAGAAGCTGCTGCAATAGCTGCTACTACTGCCACCGATAACTGCCCGGGCACGCTGATGAAAACAGCTACTACTGTAGGGGCGTGTGCTGCAACGATTACGGTAACTGTTGCCGATGTCAACAACAATACAGCCACAGCTACATACAACACGCGCATCGACAATTCGCCCCCGACGGTAACACAAGGTTCGATAGCCGCATGTTATCCTTCGATAGCTGCCGCAGAAGCCGCTGCCTTAGCTGCCACTTCCGCTACTGATAATTGCCCAGGTACGCTGACCGAAACAGCTGCAACGACGGGCACTTGTTCGGCTACCATTACTATTACTACAACTGACGGTTGTAGCAATAGCACTACCGTAACTTATTCAACTCGTATTGATAATACCCCCCCAACCCTGGTATGTCGTACGGCCACGGTTTACCTCGCTCCTTCGGGAACTTATACCTTGCAAAATGCAGACGTGCTAAATGCAGGCGCCAGTACCGACAATTGCGGGGGCATCACGGTCACCAATATTCAACCAGCAAGTGTAAACTGTGACCAGGTTGGCACGGTTGTCCCCATAGTCGTTACTGCCCAGGATAACTGCGCACTAACAAGTACTTGTACTGCTCAAATCACCGTTCAGAAAGGTACGGCACTGCCATCTCCATATGTGAATAACGAAGTTGGCGCCTCAGGCCAAACGCCGGGAACAGCTACCTACGATCCCTGCGATCAAATCTTTACCGTAACTTCAAGCGGCTTTTCTACCAATTTGACTGACGATGCGCATTTTGTTAATCGCACCCTTTGCGGCAATGCCACTATTACTGCCCACGTATTGAGTGTAAATAACGGCTGGGGTGGCATCATGATGCGAGAGTCGCTGATGCCGGGTTCCAAAAAAGTAGCGCTGAAAGTTGATTTTGCGCCTTCGGGTTCAAATTCCCTCATCAGGGAGGTCAGGGTGATCACTAATGGCATTGAGCAACAACAAAGTTTTCCCATTCAACCAGGGCACACCTGGTTGCGCCTTACCCGCAATGGCAATATCTTCCAGGGCTGGACCTCTCCCGATGGCATTAACTGGGATATGCGATTTACGGTAACAACTACGATGAACAACTGCTTGCTATCAGGCTTGTTTACAGAAGCTTATAACGTGAATACAGTAGCAACCGCCCAGTTCGGCTCTGTGAGCGCCGGCAGCAGTACCTTCATGGCACAACAACCAAACGACAACGATCTTGTAGAGGCAATCGGCCACAAATTGAAAATACCGATTTCTCCCAACCCTACAAGCGGTATAGTCAGTGTTGATGTCAGCGCACTGATCGACCAGCCACTTTTGATTCAGGTATTTAATGCATACGGACAACCGGTGTGGGTGCGCGAAATTGAGCAGGTAGTTGAAAATATGGAGACCATTGACCTGTCGTCGCAACGCCCGGGCATATACTTGATAAGCGTCACATATGCCAATGGCGGGCGACTTACACAACGCATCGTTTTGGCCAAATAATAGCGGGGTTTAAAAAAATCCCAAAGGGGCTATTTGACTACTTGTCAGATAGCCCCTTTTTTTTATTTCCCGCCACATTTCCCAGTCTTTTTCACCCGGTAAGTTAAACCCGTGGTAAGCAGGGAGGCGCCCCAGCCGATTTCACCAAATACGCCTACCGACCTGGTCAAATGAAAACGCCCGCCGACAAAACCGGAATAATACAGTTTTGTCGCTGAGGCAGGCATTCTACGGTGCTTACCAATTTTTGATACATCGCCCGAAATCAGGTCTATTTGCGTGCGTTGAATGCCCAGCGCTACGCCTCCGTATGCTTCCCAGCGATCGCTGTGGCGGGTATGTACGGCCCCACGCAGGGCGGCCATTTGGTAAGTGTTGTGCAATCTAACAGGCAGGTCGTCGTAAGCTGCCTGGATCTGGAAATTAGTTTCAGAATAACCTGCCGCCAGCCCCAGGCTGTAAATCGACTTGAAACGCCAAGCGGCTTGTACACTCATCGGCAATACCGCTGCGTTGGCTTTGTCTTTAAAATAAGTAGGCACCAGGCCGACACCGGCTTGTATTTCTGCCATGGGACGATACCTGAGCGACTGCGCGTTGTTATTTGTGGCAACAAATAACCCACACGCCAATAAAAGATAGACCTGTTTGCTCATTTTTTTAGTTTTAGGATGTTGATAATCAATGGATATGTTCAGACAAAAGAATACCGGTCTCTTCCCGCCAGCCGGAAAAAAGCAATGAAAAAGTTGCCGGGTTTACTACAGTAAAGCGGTAAACCCGGCACGGATTATTAATTAACCTTGGTGAAAATTAGACGTCCGCAAAAAGGCGGGGATAGTTCATGGGGCTATTGTTTTATGGTTTTTTGGTGTTGAATGATTTCTCATACAGGTTTATAATTAAAAGACACGGGGATTTGGCGTAGCCCCTATGCTGTGATTTGCTAATAGCTGACAAACGCCTCCAATCCTTTTACAAATCCTTTACATCGTTTTACACCCCAAAAACGGCTTGATAGTTGATCGCCTATACCTTTGTCATATTATTTCACCAATCAAGCAAAGTCATGAATATCCAAATGCTCGCAGTTTTGCTCGTTATTCAATCTTTTATCGCCTGCCAGCCGGCGCCGGACGATATCCGTGTGTCCGCAGCAAGCATCGGTTTTCAATCCGCAGACAGCAGTAAACAAGACTCGGAAAGATCACTGTTACCAGCAGCTAATATCGTTTATCAATCTGTAGATAACGGGCAGACGTGGCAGGACGTTAGCGCAGGACTGCCCGGTGACGTGCAGCCTGAGAGTATTTTTACCGGCGCCAATGAAATCTTTTTAGGTACTCAAAACGGGTTGTACCGCAGCAGCAACACCTCCACAACTCCGATATGGAGACAATCGCTTTTCCTGTATGGAAGAATCACCGCTATTTTTCCCGGTCGTACAGGGCTATATGCATGTAGTTATGATCACGGTCTTTTTCATAACATAACAGGTACTGACATTTGGATGCCCCTGACCAATACCTTGAAAGATAAGACGGTACGTACTGTTGTGGAAACCGCGGACGGCGCCCTTTTCGTCGGCTGCGACAGCGGCATTTTCAAATCCACCGATAACGGGCAAACCTGGAAACAGGTCTTTGAAGAAGGCATTGTCCTGAATATAGTCGAAATGGGCGGCGTGTTGATCGGCGGCAGCGTAAATGGCGTGCTGCGCTCAACCGACGGCGGCGAGCACTGGGATTATGCGCTCAACGAAAATATCCTGGCCAAAAAAACGGGACTCATCGGAAATCAATTCGTCACCATCCTCGGCACCACTGACGCCACAAAGCTCATTCCGGAAGGTGTCACCCACAGGCTGCGCGCTTCCGACGACGGCGGCAAGACCTGGCATCGGTTGGAGCGGGCCCTTTTTCCTGTACAGGGCGTATACGATATGGACGAGCGTCTTTCGCAGGTAAAAGATCTCTACGACATCATACAGGCGGGCGAATACCTGTTTTGCAGCTTCGATACAGGCATTTTCCGCTCTTCCGATCAGGGTAAAACATGGGAACCTGTTTTCCCTACCAACGGCCAGGTGTCGTTTAATTTTGCCGTTTCGGGTCAAGTCATTTATGCCGTACAAAAAAGTGCGGGGTGTTGAAAATATAGCCTTTTTTTTAGCTGGTACGAGTTATTCAAGCTCCTGTTGCTTGGATAACTCGGCCGTTTGGCCGTATTTTGTCTTGTATCCATTTTGCCATATCTTTATAGATCATTTACAATGGAAAGAAGACAATTTATTCAAAAAGGCGCCACCGTAGCTCTTGCAGGTGGATTGCTGACAAACCAAGCCTTAGCAATGCCTACAGAGAAAGTATTTATCCACCACGTATATTTTTGGTTGGCACATCCGGAAAGCAAAGCGGATTTGGATCAACTAATAGCGGCGTTGAAAAAATTGAGTGAAGTGCCCAATATTCAGCAATTTCATATCGGTGTGCCTGCCGATACCCGTAGAGAGGTGATAGAAAGCAGCTATCAGGTATCCTGGTGTTTGTTTTTTGCCAATGCGGAAGAGGAAGCAGTTTATCAAACACATCCCCTTCACCTCAAATTTGTGGAGGAAAATAAGCACTTGTGGAAAAAAGTGGTGGTATATGATTCGGTAGATATATAGAGCTTATTCGGGGTGAACTATGAAAGTAGTTTTTTGATCAGAACAACCTGTCCCAAATGATAATAACTATGTTCGATCATCCCGTCGATATTTCTCAAATAGGTGCCATATTTTTCATCCACAAAAACGGCGTGTAATTTTTCATCGGGCATTTGTTCTATAAAATGGGCGAATTTTTCGGCATCGCTCCACAATTTATCTCTTAGCTGTTCCCAGTCTTCCTGTGATTGGATAGGCGGGAGGTCAAAGCTGTATTTGTCTTTGATATCCAGCGTGCCGCCTTCGAATACATTTAAAATGCCGGCGATGTAATAGTGAATATGGTAGGTGAGCGCGGCAATGGTATTAAATGTGCCCACCTTGTGGGTGGCCAGTTGCCAGGTTATGTCTGATAGTTGGGCTTTAAAATTGGTATTGGCTACCCAGGTACCGTTTAAAATCACTTCCCGGAAGCGATTGGCTGCTTGCGTTGCTAAGCTCATTTTTATAAGATTTTAATGTAACTGTTTAGTAGGGTTTAGCGTTTGGGTTTAGTTTTCTAAACATACAGCTAAACCCAGTCGCTAAACTGCGAATGCACTAAACCCTACTAAACAATTACATTTTAATTTATTATATAGTAACCCGCAAGTTAATCAATTCCTTTATCACTTTCTTTCACTACTGCTTCTCCTTCCCACAGTACTTTTTCGAGATAAGGTTTTGCTTTTCTAAAATTGAGCAGGTGCAGGTAGTGGAAATAATTATCGAGGCCGAAGAGAAAAATGCCCTGTGCGATCACCGAAATACCGAACCCCTGCCACAGGGCGATCCGGTCGGCGGGCATAGCGCAACCTTTGGCGTCGAGGAATAAGCCGAAAAAAATATAGGACAAATCCAGGCCGATGTTGAAGATCAGCATTTTCTCAATATGGCGTTGCACTTCAAAGCGTTCCAGGCAGTCGCCTTTGCGGAATTTCCTAAGAAAGGCGTGGTCGATGACGATCATGGATACCATGAAATTGATAATTCCCCATACCATATTCATCATCATAAAATAATACCAATGGCCGCTGAGCCAAATCAGGGCCACAATGCCCAGTACGATATTGAGCAAGCTCCACCAGCCCAAAACGGCGATGTGTTTGCGCAAAATGCCCCGGTGCCGCACGTCGAAATCCCTGATCTCGTCGATGGGTTCGTGTAAATGGAGCTTGGACGTTATTTCGGTGAGGAAATAACGAAAGTGATACATCTTAGAAGCATGGTGCGGCATAACCGACTATTTTTAGAGCCTTTCAAACCTGGCCTGGAAGAACCGCAGGTATTTGGGTTCGTAGACCATCTTCATGCCTTTAATCCGGTTTCTGCGTTTCAACACAGCCTGGGTAGCCTCGGCCACCACGTCCATGTGTGCTTGGGTGTAGACGCGGCGCGGAATAGTAAACCGCACCAATTCGAGTTTGGGATAATAATTTTCGCCGTCGGCTTTTCGTCCTGCCGACACAATGCCGCGTTCCATAGTGCGTATGCCCGATTCGAGGTACACCTCTGCAGCGAGGGTTTGGGCGGGGAATTCATCTTGGGTGAGGTGGGGTAAAAAGCGCCGGGCATCGACAAAGATGCCGTGGCCGCCCACGGGCCTCACGATAGGAATATCAAAAGACTCCATTTTGTGGCCGAGATATTCTACCTGTCCCACCCGGGCGTGCATGTGGTTGTCGTCGAGGCTTTCTTCGATGCCGATGGCCATGGCTTCCATATCGCGGCCGGCGAGACCGCCGTAGGTATGCAGGCCTTCGTACACGACCACCATATTGCGGGCTTCTTCAAATACATCCCATTCATTGGTAGCCAGGAAACCGCCGATATTTACGAGGGCGTCTTTTTTGGCGCTCATCGTGGCGCCGTCGGTATACGAGCAGATCTCCTTGACGATATCGCGGATATGGCGTTTTTTATATCCTTCTTCGCGTTGTTGTATGAAATAGGCGTTTTCTGCCACGCGTGTCATATCGTGGATAATCCTGATGCCGTGTTGGTGGGTATACTCGCGCAGTTCGCGCAGGTTGGCCATGCTGATGGGTTGTCCGCCGGCCATATTCACGTTGGTGGCGATGCTGATATAGGGTATTTTGGCAGCGCCGTGTTGTTTGACCAGCCGGTCGAGCTTATCGAAGTCCACATTGCCTTTAAAGGGGTGCTCGCTCATGGGGTCGTGAGCTTCGTCGATGATGATATCGGCGAAAGTGCCGCCGGCCAGTTCCTGGTGGAGGCGGGTAGTTGTAAAATACATATTGCCGGGGATGACATCGCCGGGTTTGATCAATATTTTAGAAATAATATTTTCGGCGCCCCTGCCCTGGTGGGTGGGGATGAGGTATTTATAGCCGTAATACTGCTGCACGGCTTTTTCGAGCCGGTAGAAATTGCGGCTACCGGCGTAGGCTTCGTCGCCCATCATCAGTCCGGCCCACTGGCGGTCGCTCATCGCCGAGGTACCGCTGTCGGTCAAAAGGTCGATGTAAACGTCTTCCGATTTAAGCAAAAAAGTATTGAACCCGGCTTCTTTGATGGCTCTGAGGCGCTGTGCCCGGGTGGTCATTTTGAGCAGTTCGACCATTTTAATTTTATACGGCTCTGCCCAGGAACGGTGGTAAGTGGTACTCATATCGCGTGATAAGATGGTTAGGTGAGCGCAAGGTATCGCCTAATTCAAAGTGGGGATATGAGTTTTGTCAGTTTGGGGGGTGATAATGATACATGGTCATTTCCCATTTATCGCCGCCATAATTTCCTTAAAACTCTCGATGCCCGCTTCCAGGTTTTCGATGATGTCGTTGGCCAATACATCCGGATCGGGTAGGTTGTCGAGGTCGGTGAGGCTCTTGTCCTTTATCCAGGTGATGTCGAGACTGGTTTTGTCTCGTTCCATGATTTCTTCGTAGGTAAATTTGCGCCAGCGGCCTTCGGGGTTGGTCTCTGAATGGAAGGTTTCTTTGCGCTTGTTGATGTTGGAGGGTTGGTAACACGCGATAAAATCCTTCAAATCTTCAAACCGGAGGGGATTTTTTTTGAGTGAGAATTTGATGTTGGTTCTGAAATCGTAAAACCAAATTTCTTTTGTCTGCGCATTTTTTGAAGCGGGTTTGTTGTCGAAAAACAACACGTTTGCCTTTACGCCCTGCTTGTAGAAAATCCCCGTCGGTAAACGTAGAATGGTGTGCAGATTGGTTGTTTCCAATAATTTTTTTCGGATGGTTTCACCGGCGCCGCCTTCAAATAAGACATTGTCGGGCAAAACGACTGCGGCTCGTCCGTCTGATTTGAGCATGGTGCGTATGTGCTGCACGAAATTCAACTGTTTGTTGCTGGTGGTTACCCAAAAGTCCTGGCGGTTGTAGGTTAAATCTTCGCTGTCCTGTTCGCCTTCGTCATTGGTAAAGGTCATGCTGCTTTTTTTGCCGAAAGGCGGATTGGCTAGTACATAATCTACTCGCAAACCGCTGTCCGAAACCAAAGCATCGGCAGGAGAGATAAAGTTATCGCTTTCAAAATCGCCGATGTTGTGCAAAAACAAGTTCATCAGCGCCATTCTGCGGGTGCCGGCTACTATTTCGTTTCCGAAAAAGGTCTTGTGTTTCAGAAACTCTTTGTGCTCCCGGTTGAGTGAATAGTTGTCCGGATTGGCAATAAAATCATACGCCGCCAAAAAGAAGCCGCCGGTGCCGCAAGCGGGGTCGGCAATAGTTTTCATGGGTTCGGGGCGTACACATTCTACCATTGCCCTAATCAGGGCTCTCGGCGTAAAATATTGCCCGGCGCCGCTTTTGGTGTCTTCTGCATTTTTCTCCAGCAGCCCTTCGTAGATTTTGCCTTTTACATCGGCGCCCATGGTGCTCCACTGCTCTTTGTCGATCATATCGATGAGCTTGTAAAGCTTGGCTGGGTCTTGAATTTTGTTTTGGCTTTTGATAAAAATTTGCCCCAATATACCTTTCGATTGCGACAATTCGCGCAGCAAATTGGTGTAGTGATTTTCCAGTTCGGCGCCTCTTTTGGCGGTCAGGCTTTCCCAGTTGTATGCTTTGGGTATGGGCAGTTGCCGGTTATAAGGCGGCTTGCTGAATTCGTCGGCCATTTTGAGGAACAACAAGTAGGTGAGTTGTTCGAGGTAGTCGCCGTAGCCCACGCCGTCGTCGCGCAGGGTATTGCAGAAAGACCAGACTTTGCTGATGATGCCGGCGGTGTTGTTGGATTCGGTGCTCATGCGTTTTTCGTTTTTTCAGCCTTTATACGCGCTAACAGCGCGCCGGCCGGTTCGTCATTCGGGTCTTGCGGCACTAATTTACCCTCAAATGCTTTTTTCAAAATGCTCTGCCGCAAGGCTTCGGCCTGCTGCAAAGCAGTGCCGATGCTTTCTTCTATTTTGTCGCAAACGGAGAGGCGGGATTCGATTTCTTGGACAATACTTACTTGTTCTTGAAAAGAGGGTAATGGCAAAGAAAGATTGGATAAAATAGTGAGATTTATCGATGCAAGGTTTGTAGTTTGTTTTGCATGAGAAAAAAAATAGTCCTTTGCTTTTTTTGTTTGAGAATAGTAAGCAATAAATTTTGAATCAATATTATTTAAAATCGGCCTAGCTCTAAATACATGATTTTGATGGATGCAATTATCTATTTCATTTTTCCAGATTGTTCCTCTACCTAATTTATCTTTGTCTCCTCCTTCTGTATAAAGGATGTCTCCGTAATTAAGGCGATATTTATCTAAATCAGATGCCAGTACCTCGATCCATTTTATTTCTTTTAAATCCAGAAAGCCATCTTGTACGTTTGCTACGCGTAAATATGGTAGACTAATTGTATTTTTTCCTGTCAGATCACGACCTTTTGTCACCCCGCCAATAACCTTGCATATAGCATTTAACTTTCTCCACTCCCACCCCTTTGGCAGCTCCCCCTTTTCTGAATCGCTGATTTTCGCAGATTGATGGATTTCGCTGATTTTATTTGGTGGGGTTTCCAAATCTGCGTCATCTTTTAATCCGTTTAATCTGCGATTCTGACGGGTGAGTTTTCCCTCAAACGCCCATTTCAGCACCGCCTGGCGGTATATTTTGAGTTGTGCTTGTGCGGTTTTCAGGCTTTCGATGCCTTTGCCGAGGCGGCTGAATAGTTCTTCTATTTTGGCTACGATGCGGTGTTGTTCGGGGAGGGGTGGGAGAGGGAATGGAAATTTTGCCCCTACAGAAATCCAGTATCGTTTATGTGTATCAGTATTAATACGAAGTGTCTCCATGAAATAATAGACAAACTTCATATTGACATCAGGATGAGTAGGAACTAAAATCTTCATTGCTGATGATTTTACTTTAAATGGAAAATTTACCCACTTAATGGCAGTTGTGAAATCATCGAAGATAATGGCGGGTAGTTGGCTGAAAATTCCATCAGTTTCATTGGTATAACCTAATAGAAAACTCTTCCCAGCTGTTAAAACAGGTATTTTGTATCTATTATCATATTCGGTAGAAGCAACGATGAAGTTAGTTGGTTGTATATAATCCAACATGTCTTCTAAAATTATAGTGCTCCAGCCTTCCGGTATTTCTTTTATCTCGCTCATACTTTACTTGTTGTCAGAATCGCAGATTAGCGGGATTTCGGGATTTCGCAGATGGTTATTACGGGGTAAAAAAATCTGCGTAATCCATTAATCTGCTTAATCTGCGATTCAGAAGATGTTGTTGTCAGAATCGCAGATTAGCGGGATTTCGGGATTTCGCAGATGGTTATTACGGGGTAAAAAATCTGCGTAATCTATTAATCTGCTTAATCTGCGATTCAGAAGATGTTGTTGTCAGAATCGCAGATTAGCGGGATTTCAGGATTTCGCAGATGGTTATTACGGGGTAAAAAATCTGCGTAATCTATTAATCTGCTTAATCTGCGATTCAGAAGATGTTGTTGTCAGAATCGCAGATTAGCGGGATTTCAGGATTTCGCAGAAGGGATATTGCAAGGTAAAAAAATCTGCGTAATCTATTAATCTGCTAAATCTGCGATTCAGAAGATGTTGTTGTCAGAATCGCAGATTATACGGATTTCGGGATTTCGCAGAAGGGATATTGCAAGGTAAAAAAATCTGCGTAATCTATTAATCTGCTTAATCTGCGATTCAGAAGATGTTGTTGTCAGAATCGCAGATTAGCGGGATTTCGGGATTTCGCAGATGGTTATTACGGGGTAAAAAATCTGCGTAATCCATTAATCTGCTTAATCTGCGATTCAGAAGATGTTGTTGTCAGAATCGCAGATTAGCGGGATTTCGGAATTTCGCAGAAGGGTTATTGCTAGGTAAAAAAATCTGCGTAATCTATTAATCTGCTTAATCTGCGATTCAGAAGATATTATGGTTTTTGGGTTAGCACCAGTCTTTTAAACTCGAGGCTTTTTGCACCAAAATTAATCAATAGGGCTACTTCAAGTTGATAAGCCCTTAAGTAATTCAGGACTTGGGCCCAATGTACATCTTCAAGCTTTATCAGTGCTTTAGTTTCAACCAACACTTTGCCTTCAACTATAAAATCGGCTCTTCTGGTTCCGATAGGTTTTTCAAGGTCTTTGTAAAAGATATTTTGTTCGATTTCCCGGGCGTATTCCAATCCTGCTTTATACAATTCATAGGCAAGGGCTCTTTGGTAAATGAGTTCCTGGAATCCATTGCCTAAAAATTTATGCACTTCAAAAGAAGCGCCGATGATTTTTTCTGTGATGTCCTTGTATAAATAATCAGTATTCATATGGCGGTGGTTTTTACTTGTTGTCTGAATCGCAGATTAGCTGGATTTTGGGATTTCGCAGAAAGATTATTGTAAGGTAAAAAATCTGCGTAATCTTTCAATCTGCTTAATCTGCGATTCAAAAGATGTTGTTGTCAGAATCGCAGATTATACGGATTTCAGGATTTCGCAGATGGGTATTGCTGGGTAAAAAAATCTGCGTAATCCTTCAATCTGCTTAATCTGCGATTCAGAAAATGTGTTTTCAGCCGGTACGGTTGTATTAGAACAGTGATAGCTGCGGTTCTTTTTTTGGATAAAAAACGCCGATAATTACAAACGGATTTGTCGCGCGACGAATATGCCATTCCTTGGTCGTTCCCAGGAACAGGTAAATATCCTTGTTATTGCGAAAATCGACATCGTATTTTAGGCGCACTTTTTCCAGCGCTATTTTTTCGTCATTGCCAGAGCTTTTCATGCAATTCCAAAAGAGCATCCCAATTTCCCAATCCTCGATCATCAATCGCGCTTTTTTGCCTTGGTCGTCTATAAAGCGATAATAGAACTTGTAAGGCACTTTAGGGACCACCTTGCGGGGTTCGCCCGTTTCACCAAACAGCGTAAGCTGCTGTTGAAGCGCTTTCCAGACGGGTTTCCAGTCGTCCGTATCTTTTTCGATTTCAAAGCCAGTAATTTCAGTAGGTTTAAAGGTGGCCAAAGAAGTATTGTTCGGCGCCTTGGAGTCATCAATAAGTTGGGTAAGATTGGTATACACATTTTGGAGGCAGTATTTTTTTCTTTCGGCCCAATTTGTTCCCGTATCGAGGTGTTCGCCTATATGCATATCTTTAAACTGGTAATCTTTAGGAGAATGGCTCTCCGGCCTAAAGTCATCGGGGCGCTTTTCCAGATCTAATTCTATCCATGTATATTTTGTGTCCTTAACGATTCCTGCGTGCTTTAATTCGCGCAAAAAGCTGAGTGGAATAGGGTATATCCGAATCCAGGAGCCGTCTTCCAGCAGACCTGCCGTACAAACAAGTTCGTCGTAACTACGCGAAGGCAATGGATAGGTAGTGACAGTCAGTAAGATTTTCTTTCTGGCCATATTAATAAAGGGGTTACATATGTTTCAATTCATAGACAAATCCGGGTAGTTGGGAAATAGCTTGAGCAAGGTGACTACGATGGCATTGGCAACTTTGCGCTTCAAAACACGTAATGGCTACGCGGTGATGCTCATGTAGCAGGTTTAATATAGTTTGCTGGGTATCTTTTGTTTGAGGCAAAACGGTTGCTGCGTAATTGGCGAATAATACATCGTAATCGGATTGATCATGTAGATTTTGCCTTTTATCGCTATCAATACCCACATCCGGGAAGTGATAATAGTGTATTCCCACCCCTTCACAAGCCGTTTTTAACTGGCTTTTGCTAAAGCCGTATTTCATGCTGAAGGAATTTTTTCGCACATCGCAAAGCACCTTTACGTTACTTTTAATGAGCTTATTTAGATATTCTTCCAGGCTAATTCCTTCATAGCCAATTGTATAAAAATATTTGCCGGTGTCAGCAGGTATTTGGGCATTTACAAGCGATTGCTCTTCCTTGTCGAGTACCTTAGTAAGCATTTTGCTATTGATGGCAAAATACGGGTACTTCTTGTAAGTATGGACAATGAGTTCTTCGGACGTTTTGTGGCTGTATAGGTATTTTAATGCCTTCATACTTTCTAAATCATGTCGGCGCAACGCTTTTAGAAAATCCTCAGGAGTTTCTTTTTGCCAGTAGGTGTCGGAGGCGCTAACCAATCCATATTTTGTCATCGTTCCTAAGTCGGCATTAGCCTGGAAAGAAAAGCAGCCGTATTTGTAGGGGACAAAATGAAAGTCGGTTTGCTTTTGCATCTCGGAGAACAAAAACAAGAGCTTCTGGAGTTGTATTTTTTCAACCCGGTTATCAAATATTTGCAGCAGTGCGAGAAGAATTTTTCTCCGGTAGAACATAGCCAAACTTTGGGCAAAGATAAACAAAAAGTTTCAAGAAGCCAACGCCTCATTCATTTCATCAATAATCATCTCCATTTCATCTCCAAAGAGCTGCCACATCCTCCCCCGGCCGCCTTTGGCGTCAAAGGGGGTGTAGTCCAAATCGTCGGCTTCGACGTGGACGGAGGTGGCGATTTGCTCTTTGAGCATATAGAGCCAGTCCATCTGCTCTTTGGTAAATTTCAGCGTTCCGGCTTGTTTTTTAAACAACCATTGCTGGAAGTTGCGGTCCACGGTTTTGTCGTAAGGCGTTAAGACCGTATCAATGCCCGCCACCTTGCGGATGAGGGAGACCAGGGCCACCATTTCGTTTTTGGGTTGCCCGCTTACGCTTTCCAACTGTTCATACGCCCGCCACACGCTTAAGGGAGCGAGAGTGGGTTTGTCGAGCACAATTTTCTCTACCAACGCTTTTATCATCGCAAAGGTGAGTTCACGCCTGCGGTAGGGTTGTCCGTAAAAAAGCTGCAAGGCGGTGATCTCGTCTTTGTGGTTTTCTATCCATGCTGCAAAGGCGGCAACGGTTTCGCCGGCTTTGTCTTTGTTATCCTTGTTCCATCCGGCATTTACCAGTTCATCGGGGTTGAGCCAGTCAATTTTTTGTTCGTGCGCCTTTCGCACATTTTCAATGTATTCGTTCAGTTCGCCTGTAAATACCCTGGCGGCCTGGTTGCGCAGTTGTTCTAATTGTTGGCTAAGGGCTGCTTCAATTTCAATTGGGGCAGCGCCTGCATTTTCATTTTTAACTGTTAATTCTACTTGCTCAATGGTGTCGGGGTTGTAGGCATTCAGCAGGTCTTTCACCACTTGCGCAATCGAAATGCCTCCCGATTTTTCTTCAAATTGCTTTTTCTCCTTATCGGTAATTTGTTTGTCTAAGCGGGTAAGGCGGTTAGCCAACGAAGTAAACAAATCTTCGTCGCGCGCGCCAACGGCAATCGCGCCCAACAAATCTTTCAGGGGCACGCCGGGTTTTTTCTCCAGCGGGCGGCTGTCGGTTTTCAAACTCTTGGTTACGCCAATGGCATCCACTATCACAAAATGGTCTTTGGTGACTTTGGCGCAGGGCGATACCTTTTTCAGATCGTCATAATTGATGACCCTTGTGCCGCGGCCTTTCATCTGTTCGAAGTAGTTGCGGCTTTTTACATCCCGCATAAAGAGCAGACATTCCAGTGGTTTTACGTCGGTGCCCGTGGCAATCATATCCACCGTAACGGCAATGCGCGGGTGGTAATCGTTGCGGAATTGTGCCAATACCGATTTGGGGTCTTCGACGGATTTGTAGGTTACCTTTTTGCAAAAGCGGTTTTCTTCGCCAAATTCTTCCCGAACTATTTGAATGATATCGTCGGCATGGCTATCGGTTTTGGCGAAGATCAGGGTTTTGGGCACTTCGTAGTTACCGGCTTTGTCATACCGGTCGGGGAACATCACCGGCAAATGCGCTTTGAACGTGGCAATTACCTTGCGGATTTGATTGGGGTTTACAATGTCTTTATCCAACTGCTGTGCAGAGTAGGCCTCATCTTCGTCCTGCAACTCCAGTCGTTTCTTACGGCTTAGTCGTTCCCGATGCTCCACATATTCGCCTCTCCAAAGCGTAGCGCCTTGCTGGGTGATTTTGGTTTCAATCAGATACACGTCATAGCCTACATTGACGCCGTCGGCCACCGCCATTTCGTGCGAATATTCCGACACCATATTTTGCTTGAAGTAAGCAATCGTTCGGGCATCAGGAGTAGCCGTCAACCCTACCTGGAATGCATCGAAGTAGTCGAGCACCTGCATCCACAGGTTGTAAATACTGCGGTGGCACTCGTCGATGACGATGAAATCGAAAAATTCAATCGGCAGTTTTTCGTTGTATTCCACCGGCGGCACCTCTTTGGGTTGCCACTTCTCGTTGGGGTTTTCTTCTTCGGCGCTTTCGTCCAGGTCTTGTCCTTTCAGCACGGCATAGAGGCGTTGTATGGTGCTGATGTATACGTGGCTATCTTCGGGAATGTATTTTGATTTCAGTCGGTGAACGCCATACAGTTCGGTAAACTTGCGGTTGTCGTCATTGGGCAGATAACTCATAAATTCCTGCTCAGCCTGTTCGCCCAGGTTTTTGGTGTCTACCAGAAACAAAATGCGCCTTACCACATTGTTGTTGTTATCGTCTTTGAGTTTCAGCAGGCGATACACCGAAGTAATGGCAGTAAAGGTTTTTCCCGAGCCGGTCGCCATTTGTATCAGGGCTCTCGGCTTATTTTGTTTGAACGATTTTTCAAGGTCGGTTATGGCGTTGATTTGGCATTCGCGCAGCCCGTCGGTAGTTATGTTGTCGAGGTCCTGCAAAGCCGCCCGCACCGATTTGGTATTCTTTAACCAGGTTCTCAATGTTTCCGGACGGTGAAAGGTAAATACGTTTCTGCCTCTCGGCTTTGGGTCTCTGAAATCGGTTAGCGTGGTCACTTCTCCCGTGCTCAGATACACAAAAGGTAATTGTTCGTTATCCAGGTATTTGAGTTTGGCGGTAGCATAATCGGCTGCCTGGTCTTCGTGGACGGTGAGTTTATGTCCTTCTTCTTCGCGTTTTGCTTCAATAATGCCGACAGGTTTTCCGTCGACAAACAGCACATAATCCGCCGGCCCGACATCGGTTTGGTATTCCCGAACAGCCACGCCAATACCTTTATGCAGATTTATCCTGGATTTATGCTGGATAATCCACCCACAGGCCTTCAGTTGGCTGTCGATGTTGTCTCTTGCAATTTGTTCCGGATTTTGGTTGGTCATACGATACAAGTGTGCAGCGATTGTTGGTTGAGCGCTGATGCAATATAAGTAGGTGGGGGGAGATTTGCAAGAGGCGCCTAATGGGAGGAAGCAAAATGGTTAGCGGTTATTTGTCTCCTGATGCGGTAGTTATCGCTTCACAATTGCCCCGTTAAACGGAGGCACTTCGCCAAATTGACGGCAGTATTTTGATATTTCATCGTATTCCATGTTTTTGCTGTCATCACAAAGAGTAATTTCAATAACCATTTGCTTAATCGGGTATTGTGTTCTTACCGATTCGCATTGCCAATAGATCTCATCGGCGCCATGTTGCCATAGTTTTTCCTTTAAGGGGGCCTTTTGAAAACTCCTATGTAATAAAGCAAGTCTATCCACTAGACTTGTTGTCTGACCAATATAGAGTATACCTTCATTATCTGTCCCGGCAATTCGAGATACGGGAATCTTAGTACCATCTTTTTTTGAAAATAGTTTATATAAAAAACTGACTCCCGGGTTATTAGCCGCTATGTCTTTTAATTCTTTTCTGAATTCATCATAGTTACCAAAATTTAAAATATATGGTTTCATAGTATTAGTGTTTTGTTGTTTTTTTAAATTGGGTTGATCTCCCCAACGGATTAGTGTTTGAGACCTGTACACATGCTGTTTTACGAATTTATTATGAGAAAGTTTCCTTTCATATGAAATCTTGTAGACTCCTTTACCTCAGCCTCTCCTCCAGCATATCCCTCCAAACCACAAAGCCTTTTTTTTCGTCGGAGTAATCGTGCATAATCCGACTAAAAGAGGGAGGATTTGTATCCAGAAAGTACTGGCGGCCATGCTGGCGAATAATATGGATGTCATCATCTATTTTTCGTAGGGCTTCACGCAAGTCGGATTTATTCTTGGAAACATGCCAAATATAGGTCGCTTCCTCTGTGTCCAATGTTTCCAGAATAAGGTGATATTGCTCATGTCCAGCTAGTAGAAATACAAAAGAAAAAGGAGAAAGCACAAATCGTAATTTTAAGACAGACCTCTCATGATGTTCAGCTAAATACCTCAACTGGCGGTCGTGTTTATAGGATTTCTTTGAAAGTATATCGTTTAGTAATTCTTCTGACGATGAATATAGGTTAGATTGATTATCATGCTGAAGTATTTGAGATTCATCTAATAAGCCGGCCTTAATTTCATCATCTACTGTCTGATTGATGATTGCTTTCTCGATAAATCGAAATTTAACGCTATCGATTACCTCGCGATTAATTTTGTTAAAATCATTTGATGTGGCTGATTGAGCGCATATTTCGTTATTGTCTATTTCAGCAAAAATTTCGACCTGTATATGATTAGTGCCCAAAACTTTAGCGAAATAAGGTTTTAATACTTCTATTTCCGGGCGAATATGCTCATTATCTATATTAAATTGCAGGCTCAATTGCATTTTAGGAATTTGATATAAAAAAGAGACGGCGCCATATAAGAATTCTAATTGCTCTATTGATACACGGTAACTGATTAGCGTCAAACAGGCTTGAAATCGGGCATTTCCCCGGTTTGCATTACAAACATCAACCCTTCAATAACATCCTGCCCTCTTTTACGGAGGGTCTTGATAATACTTGTAAAAGCGGCAT
>Ga0209573_1000276_pt1 | contig 121715 bp, 126 predicted proteins | sample TNRBio252014_DNA_FD_185870 | JGI IMG/M metagenome (GOLD analysis project Ga0209573, IMG submission 185870) | Wastewater treatment Type I Accumulibacter community from EBPR Bioreactor in Madison, WI, USA - TNR Reactor_6/25/2014_ DNA (SPAdes)... | ecosystem: Engineered > Bioreactor > EBPR >...
CGTGCGCAAAACCCTCTCCTTCTCTAAATGCCCCGTCATGCACGAGAGCGTCATCCGTCTTTTCTTACATCGCTATAACCTAGATCGCCTTCAAACCTAGCAACATTCTGAAATGAGCCACTACCAAATCGGCTTACAAACCCAAATCCGCTTAAAGATTCCCCTAACTCTGGCCATTATTCAGGCGCTTATGGTGGGCGTTGGCGAAAATCATTTCACGATCCCGCTCGCCAATGTAGAAGAAACACTGCGTATCTTTGAGCATCAAACCTCCACCATTGAGGGGGCTGAGGTGATTTATCTGCGGGGTAAACCGATGCCGATTTTCCGTTTATCCACGCTGTTTTCCATACCGGTTAATCGGACCAATGAAAGCAAAGTCTTTGTCGTGATTGTTAATTCAGGATTTCAAAAAATCGGTCTGGTAGTCGACGAATTGATGGGCCAAGAAGAAGTCGTCATTAAGCCGCTTGCCGACTATTTGCAAGAAAAGAGCGGTTTTTCCGGTGCCACCATTATTGGCGATGGCCGAATTTCACTGATCCTGGATATCTATGAATTGATTAATATGGCGATGAATCAGCAAGTTTTCAAACATCAGGATCAGAGCTTGATGAGAAAAAAGGCGATCAGCGATCATAGCGCTTACCCTATCCCCGCTCAGTGACATTTAGCTGATCTTCAATCCAGTAACGGATTTTAATATGGAAGAGAAAATAAAAGTGCTGGTCGTGGATGATGCCTCATTTATGGTAAGAGCAATCAGTGAGATCTTGTCCTCTGATCCCGGTATTGAGGTAGTGGGTTCTGCCCGAAATGGGCTGGAAGCACTGGATAAAATTAAGACACTGCATCCAGATGTCATTACACTGGATATTGATATGCCGATCATGGATGGAATAAAAACCATACGGCATATTATGATCGAGTTTCCCATCCCGATCGTTGTCTTAAGCTCCCTTTTTGGTGATGGCGCTATTACTTTTGAAGCGCTCCGACTGGGGGTTGTCGATTTTCTGCCGAAACCTTCCGGAGCGATATCTAAAGATATTCATCACGCTAAACAGCAAATCGTGGATCGCGTCAAGATAGCGGCCTCGGTCAATATGCACAATATACGCCGAGTAAAGCTTAAGAAGCGGGATACTCGAGGAGAGCTAACAGAGCGCTACGGATTTCAGTCACTTGAATATATTCTGTTAGTAGGAACGACCTTAGGCGGCCCCAATACTGCTATCCGGCTTCTTTCTAATCTCTCGCCACAATTACCGATAACTGCGGTCCTTGTGCAGGAAATCGCTCCCAAGATACTTCCCGCCTTTGTGAAAAAATTCGATGAGCACATGCCCTGGAAGATAGAAATCGCCCAGGATGATGTGGTTTTGGAGCAAGGAACCTGCTACGTCAGCGCCTACGAACAACCGATGGCCTTGCATTTAAACCAGAATCGAGCCGCCTGTTTGCGGAAAATTGATAGTGAAGGAGGTTCGTTAAATACACTGTTTACCTCAGCAGCCAATATTTTTGAAAACCATACCATAGGCGTTTTACTAACGGGCGTCGGTAATGATGGAATAGAAGGCTTTAATCATATTAAGGAAAAATCGGGCACTACCCTTGTTCAACGCAGCGACACTTGTGTCTATCCAAATTTAGCTCAATGTGCAATTGAGCATGGTAATGTGGATTTCGTCGTTGATGAAAACGACATCCCGCAACAAATAAAATCAATCGTAGATAGCGCCGCTCAATGATGCGCACTCCTTTAGCCAGAATGCACTCAGTTAACAAAGGAAGAATTACCGATGATGATTGTCTGTGAAAACTGTAAAACCAGTTTCGAGCTAGACGATAGTGTCATTCACGATAAGGTCTTTCGAGTCAGATGCTCTGAGTGCGATCATGTCTTCACTGCTTATAAGCCTCCCCCAAGTAGTGAAGCAACTTATCTACTCAAGAAAAATCCTGCTACTGAACAGCATCAAAATCCCTCAGTACAACAGCGCAAAATCATAGCGATCTGTAATCAAAAGGGCGGCGTTGGCAAAACCTCTACCTGCTTAAATTTTGGCGCTGCCTTATCGACTCTCAATAAACGAGTCTTATTAGTTGATTTTGATTTACAAGCCAGCATGACGGTTTTATTTGGCTATAAAGGAAAAAAATCGCTCTATGATGTCTTGGACGCCAGTACGGAAGAACTCTTAGCCTCCATCCAAAAACCTTATCATAATTTATGGTTATTGCCCTCTAATAACAGGATGATGCTTTTACAAAATTATAACAATAAAAAGTTTGAATGGACTTTAAAAGAGAAATTAGGTCTCATTGCCAAGCACTTTGATTATATAGTTATTGACACGCCTCCATCTGTAGAGTTTTTCACACTCAATGCCTTAATGGCAGCGGACCTAGTTATCATTCCGACACAGTGTGAGTATCTCTCACTAAACGGTGTTGGCTGCATGACTGATATTATCCAATCCCTTAAAAAGAAAAAAGGTACCGAATTGCAGTACCGTATTTTGGCAACCATGTACGATGAGAAGACTGTAGCTTCTAAAGCGATCTATAATAAGCTGAAAACCACCTATAAAGATAAATTTTTTGATGTTGTTATAGAAGTTGATAAAAAGATTCAGGAATCACAAATTTTTAAAAAACCTGTTATATTCTATGACAAAAATAGCAAAGCCGCATCTCAGTATCTAGCCCTTGCTAAGGCAATAAGTTTCTAAAATTATTACTCACAAACCCCACTAAACCTGAAAAACGGGTTGTGACCATGGACAGAATAAAATCAAATTTCTTATTACCGCTCCTTTCTGCTTTTATGACCATCGTTGTATGGAAATTAGTCGTTATGTTTGGCGGCTGGAGCGAACAAGTTTTTCCTGACCCTATGAAAGTAGCAAGGAGCTTAATTGAGCTAACCCTCAACGGAACCCTCTTAAAAAACTCCATCGCCAGCCTCTACCGAGTGACCGCAGGATTTTATCTGGCAGTGCTATTAGGTGTTCCTTTAGGAATTATATTGGGGAGAGTAAAATTATTAAGAGATATTTTTACCCCATTGATCAATTTTTTACGACCCATATCCCCATTAGCATGGATTCCACTGGCGATGCTTTGGTTCGGGATTGGCGATAAACCTGCAATCTTTCTGATTTTTCTTGCCAGCTTTTTCCCGCTTTTGATAGCAACCACCATTGCAGTTCTTTCGATCAACCCAATTTTTTTTCAAGTAGCCGCTAACTTTAACCTAAGTAATTTAGAGACAGTCACCAAAATCATAGTTCCTGCAATCATTCCTGATGTCGTCACTGCCCTGCGCCTGACCATTGCTATCGCTTGGCTCGTTGTCGTTGCGGCAGAAATGATTGCGGTTCAATCAGGCTTGGGTTATTTGATTCTCGATTCCAGAAATGCTCTACGCATGGACTATGTAATGGTCGGTATGATCATGATTGGCTTACTGGGAGTATTGCTCGATTCCATTATGCGACAACTGGCACTACTCGCTTCCTATAAGCATTAAATCCACCCACCGCCGCCTTAAACAAGGTAGTGATCAATAATGGCGCATATCCAGATACAAAACCTGCGTAAAGAATACAAAAATCGCCGCCAGGCTAAACGTGGGTCTGATGATCCTTATCGTCCAGAGGATTGGATGACCATCCTCGACGATATCAATCTGGAGTTCCAAGATGGCGAGATGGTCTGTGTGTTAGGACCATCCGGGTGCGGTAAATCAACTCTGATGAGAATGATTGCCGGATTTGATACTCCCTCGGCTGGCAAGGTGTTGGTAGATGGCAAAGAAGTAACGGGTCCCAGTTCAGAGCATATTTTTGTGTTTCAACATAGTGGTCTTCTACCTTGGATGACGATTTGGCAAAATGCTGAATTGGGTATTCGTCATTTGCAAGATGTACAGATGAAGAGCCAAAAGATTCAAGAGTACATTGATATGGTTGAATTGACAGGTTTTGAACACCATTACCCTCATCAATTATCGGGTGGTATGCAAAGGCGTGCCGAGCTGGCACGTGCGCTGGTCGTCAATCCTGATATGTTAATTATGGACGAACCTTTTAATGGGCTTGATTTTTTAACCCATCTGAAAATTCGTGAAGAAATCGTTAACATGCATCAATATTTTGGCAAAACCACCTTAATGGTTACTCATGATATTGATGATGGCCTCTTAATGGGTGATCGGGTTGTCGTTTTGAGTGGTAGGCCCTCTCACGTCAAATTCAATCATAAATTAGATATTCCACGGCCTCGCGGTTTGAAGAGTAGTCCAGCCCTTAGTGAATTACGTGATGAGCTGTTCTTCATGTTGGGGGTGAGTGATGCCATCTAGATCAATGCTGGACTACTGGCCTAGCTCATTACCCTGGCGTATTTTGATCGCTGCCTTAATCTGGCTTACTCTGATCTCTTCATTGCACTATTGGTTTAACGTCAATCATGAGGATAAAAGAGTCATTCGCCTTGGCTACATGCCAGTCATCACTAATTTAGCAGCCCCTTTATTGGATCATGCCACCAAAGGTGCCAAGTCGACTCGTTTCGAAGCGATGAAATTTTCCTCATTTTCGGAAATGGGTGAGGCGTTGCGTAATGACAAAATCCAAGCCGCTTTTATAATAGCTCCCCTCTCAATTGTCCTTCGCCAACAAGGTGAAGATATTAAAATCGTCTATATCGGCAATCGCCATGAAAGTACATTAGTGACGAGAAAAGACCTTAATATCTCCTCATTACACGAACTTACCGGTAAAACCTTGGCTGTTCCCATCCGCTTTTCCGGTCATAATCTCAGCATCCTGAAATTGATGGAAAAAGAAGGTCTGACTGGGCAAATCAAGATCGTCGAAATGAATCCACCCGACATGTCGACCTCTTTAGCCACTGGCGCATTAGATGCCTATTATGTTGGAGAGCCTTTTGCGGCGCGCGCGCTGAAAAGCGGCAATGCTAAATTGCTTCATTATGTAGAGGAAGTCTGGCCTAATTTTATCTGTAACCTAGTTATCGTAAAACAAAAACTGATAGATAAGGATCCAGATGCCGTAAAAATGCTAGTACAAGGTGCTGCACGCTCAGGACTTTGGGCGCAGTCCAACATAAAGCAGGCGGCCGAAATTGCCTCAAAGTACTGGAATCAACCGATTGATTTAGTTGAGTATGCATTGACTACGCCCAATGATCGTATCCGTTTTAATAAATTCACTCCCAAGCAAGACGAAATGCAGCAGATCGCTGATCTCATGTTGCACTTTGGCTTGATTAAGAAAAACGACATCTCCGGCTTGGTAGAAGATAAATTTGCGAAGGCGACTGATTTACAAGGAATTAGCGACTTTCAAAGTATCCTGAAGCCATTCGGTATTCATTAAATCTCTCTATTTATCGGATAAACGGATATTCTCTAAATACTTTCGGAAGGCATTATAATCGTCTTTATCAATGTTTATAAACTTGGCACCTATTTCATAGCCTTCTCCAGAAAGTTCTTTTGACCATACCACTTCAGCAACTGCCGTCAAAGGCGCTCTTGCAGCAGCGTCATCGACAATGGCGCGAACATTTTTGGCGTGGCGTCTCCAGCCTTTTAGGTCAATACTCAGACTAATTAAGGTCGTGGGGACGTACTGATGAGCAGAAACAAAACTTATACCTCCTTCCGCGACATCTTTCGATATAGCCGATATGCTTGATACTTCAGTTAATGGATACTCAAGCTTCATAGCGGTGACCGTCATTCGACTGGGTATTCTTGAATAGCCACGTTTGTTATCATCTGTTTCTTTCATTTGCTCGCTCCATTTTTCTGGTAATTTAGGAAAGTTTCTTGGCTCGCATTGCATTGATCAGACTGGGCCAATAATAATAGCCCATACACTGGCTTCTACTCGAATAGCTATACTACCCAAAAAAGACATCTCAAGGAATAGAGAAACAGCCATGTTTTTCTGGTCGATCAAAACCATGCCCTACGTTCGATAGCACGAATGTTTGTGTTCAACCCTGTGTGATCTTTTATCCTGTGATTCAGGGTATCGCTCCCTTTCCGCTTGGATTAACCTTGGTAAAATGGAGAGACAATCACGTCTCCCAACGGCAGGAACGCCACCGCCAAGAGGACAACCACCATGGAAATCTTTGTTTATCACACGCCGGATCTGGTGCCGGATTTAAGCAAACATGCTCGTAAGGGCGGACTGAACCTTGACATGCCTGCTTGCGCTATCGTTATTGATGTATTGCGGGCTACGACCACGATGGCTACCGCCCTGCAATCCGGGGCTGAAGCCATTCAAGTCTTTGATGATCTGGATGAGCTGTATAGCGTTAGCGAGCGTTGGCCGGAGGAGCAACGATTATTGGCCGGTGAGCGTAGCGGTGAGAAGCTAGACGGCTTCGATTTGGGAAATTCGCCGTCAGAATGTACGCCGGAACAGGTCGCGGGCAAGCGAATTTTTATGAGCACGACCAATGGCACCCGTGCGCTGGAGCGAGTACAGCAGGTACCGATTCTGCTAACCGCTTCACTGACCAATCGAGCGGCAGTAGTGCGTTTTCTGATGCAGGAACAGCCGCATACCGTGTGGATCGTAGCGGCGGGCTGGCGCGGCAGTTTTTCTCTGGAAGATACTATCTGCGCTGGAGCAATTGCCTGTGGTCTGAGTGTGGAACGAGATAGCGATTGCGCTGGGGATGATGAATCCATCGCAGCGATGGCATTATTCGAGCGTTGGGAGAGACGGTTGCCACAGTTGATTCGCTATGCCCATCACGGACGTGGATTGGCGGCGTTGGGCTGTGAGGAAGATTTGGATTACTGCGCCCGTCTGGACAGCGTGGATGTGGTGCCGTTACAAGTGGAACCAGGGGTTTTGAAGGCTGCCCAACTCTATTGATCCAGACAAAATCATCCCTAATCCAAACCCGCTGAGAGGCGGGTTTCTATGGCTGCTTCTGCATCTCTTGCCTACTCAGAAATAACTCCGGCAGTCCCTCATAAAGATCAGCAACTGTAGTAACTAAACCTACGCTCTGCAACGCCACCTGATCGGTTTCCTCAATATATAACTCCAAATCCCAGCCCGTTTCACGGCGATAGACTTCCACTCGCAACGTATCCTGCGCCACCAGCACGTATTCTTCGAGGCTAGCCAAACGGCGATAGGCATAAAATTTATCCGATCGATCATCGCGTTCGGTGGAGCCGGACAATACTTCCACAATTAACCTTGGCCGCGCAATGATATAAGGATCATCATCGTCCACTTCGCACCCTACCGCTACATCAGGGTAGTAATAGCGCTCGCGCCATTCCCACGCCACATGCACCTTGACATCACTGCTGAACACCTGGCAGGGAGTACCTCTCAAGTGGCTATGAAGAAGACGCGCCAGATTCAGTGCAATCAAATTATGCGCTTTAGTGCCGCCTGCCATCGCAAACACCTCGCCATCCACATACTGATGGCGGGCTTTAGCGATGTTTTCACCTGCCAGATACTCCGCAGGCGAGGTCTTGAGCTTATGTGCCAGACCGGTCATAACAACCTCTCAAGCTATACAAGCTGCTTAAAAACACCTCTGCTCTTTTAAGAGCAGAGGCCACAACTTTTAACCAGAGACCTTAGCGAACGCCTCAATCACTTCCGGTGGCGCTTGGATCAACTCAATCAGCACCCCCTCGCCGCTTAAGGGCGTGGCATCATTGCCTTTGGGGTGAATGAAACAGACATCGTAACCGGCCGCGCCTTTGCGGATGCCGCCTGGCGTAAAACGCATTCCCTTGCCAGTAAGCCACTCGACAGCCGCTTTCAGATCGCTAATCCACAAGCCGATATGATTCAGTTGCGGCTCATGCACTTTGGGCGCTTTGTTGGGATCAATCGGCTGCATCAGATCAACTTCAACCTTAAACGGGCCAGAACCGATGGCGGCGATGTCCTCGTCCACATTTTCCCGCTCGCTGCGGAAATTGCCGGTCATGGTCAGGCCAAGGGTATCAACCCACAGCTTGCTTAGCTTGGACTTATCCAGACCACCAATTGCAATCTGTTGAATACCAAGAACTTTAAAAGGTCTATCGGACACAATAATCTCCTCATGGTGACTCCCCTCTCCCCTTGCGGGAGAGGGGTTAGGGGTGGGGGGGTAAGGTAGCAAACCTCTTCAGTATGTCATCCCACTTTCCGATTGCAACCGTAGCTGATACTTTTCAATGGCCTTGCTCAGCCGGAATCCCTCTCATCTTCGGTTATACTTTGCCAGTACTGTCAACCCCCTCGCGTTTCAATCCACTGGAGGACACGCATGTCAAATCAAACCATGGACGCGGCAACCCCGACGTTCGATGAATTCCCGCCCACACCCTATGAAGAATGGCGTAAAGCCATCGACAAGATTCTGAAAGGTGCGCCGTTTGAGAAGCGGCTGATTACCCGAACCTATGAAGACATTGACCTGCAACCGATGTATCGGCAGGAAGATATCGAAGGCTTGCCGCATCTGGATGGGCTGCCCGGCTTTGCACCCTATCTGCGGGCGAGCACGCCGCTGGGTTATGTCACCCATAGCTGGGATGTGGCGCAGGAAATGCCCTACAGCACCCCGACCGCCTTCAATGCCGCGTTAAAAGCGGATTTGGAACGCGGCCAGAATGCCGTCAACATCGTGCTGGACCGCCCGACTTTGGCGGGGGTCGATGCCGATCAGGCTGAGGCTGATGATATTGGCAAAGGCGGCTTGTCGATTTCCAGCGTGGCCGATTTAGCCGCTGCGTTGGATGGCGTGGACCTGGAAAACACCCCAATTTTCATTCAGGCCAGCACCAGCGCCCTGACCTTCACCGCGTTACTGGCGGCACTGGTCAAGCAACAGGGCAAAGCGCTGGATAAAGTACGCGGCGCCATTGGCATGGACCCGCTCGGTCAACTGGCCCGCGATGGTCGGCTGCCGCGCGATTTGGACGGAATTTATGAAGTGATGGCGCAGCTTGCCACTTGGGCGAAAACCAACGCGCCGCAATTGCGCACCATCACCGTACAGGGCCATCCCTACCATAACGGCGGGGCCACGACGACGCAGGAACTGGCCTTTGCGCTGGCCACCGCAGTCGATTATCTCCGCGCCCTGCAAGCCCGTGGGTTGAGCATTGACGATGCAGCCCCGCGCTTCCGCTTTGCGCTGTCCATCGGTTCCAATTTCTTCATGGAAATCGCAAGGCTACGCGCGGCGCGGTTGCTGTGGGCCAAAATCGTCGAAGCCTTTGGCGGTAACAAAGAATCGCAGCAAATGCGTCTGCACGCCCGCACCTCGGCCTGGAATCAGACAGTGTATGACCCGCACGTCAATCTGCTGCGGGCCACCACGGAAGCGTTCTCCGGCGCGGTGGGTGGCTGCGACAGCCTGCACATTTCGCCCTTCGATGAACTGTTGCGGGTGCCGGATGAATTCGCCCGCCGCGTCGCTCGCAATACCCATACCGTGCTGCGCGAGGAAAGCCATATCACCAAGACGGTCGATCCGGCCGGTGGCTCGTGGTATGTGGAAAATCTGACCGATGCCGTCGCTCGCAAGACTTGGGAGATTTTCCAGGAGGTCGAGAAACAGGGCGGTATGGCCAAAGCGCTCGAAGCCGGTTGGCCGCAAAATCAGGTCGCTGATACAGCGTCCAAACGCGCCGCCAACATCGCCAAGCGCAAGGATATTTTCGTCGGCACCAACATGTATCCGAACATGAAGGAAACCCGCATCGAACCGGCACCGGTGGATGTGTGGGCGGTGCAAAACGAGCGTAAGGAAGCGTTGAAAGCCGCCCGTGCCAAGGCGCAGGCGGGCAAACAATCGGCTCTGGAAGCCCTGGCCAAGGCCAGCAGCGTTGATGCCGCAATTCAGGCCGCTGCCGCCGGTGCGACCTTGGGTGAAATTGCGCAGGCCGCTCGCAGCAACGCCAAGCCCGGCCCGACCATCAATTCAATTCATGCCGAACGCGGGGCGCAAGCCTTCGAGTTCTTGCGGCAAACTACCGAGAGTTTTGCCGCTCGCACCGGCCAGCCACCGCAAGTCTTTTTGGCGACCATGGGGCCGCTGACCCAGCACAAGGGCCGCGCCGATTTCGCCACCGCCTTCCTCGGCGTGGGCGGTTTCGAGACGATTTATCCCAGCGGCTTCGACACTCCGGAGGCAGCGGCAGAGGCGGCGTTAGCCTCAAATGCCAAGGCCGTGGTCATCTGCTCCACCGACGCCACCTATCCCGACATCGTGCCCGCACTGGCTGGGGCGCTGAAAAAAGCCAATCCGGAGCTGGTCGTACTGCTGGCCGGTTATCCCGCCGAGCACGTCGAAGCGTTTAAGGGGGCCGGGGTAGATGATTTCATTCACCTTGCCGCCAATTGTCAGAGTCTGTTAACCACCTTGCAGAAGAAGATGGGGGTCGCCTAATGAGCAAGTCACCCGATTTCACCACGATGGCTTATGGGGTGGACTTCCCCAAACCCAGTTTTGCCGAGTGGAAAGCCTCGGTCGAAAAAGCGTCCGGCAAGACGCTGGATCAACTGGTCTCTGCGACCATGGAACAGATTGATGTCAAGCCGTTGTATACCCGCGATGACATCAAAGACCTGAAGCATCTGGGTTATGTCGCCGGGGTGCCGCCGTTCCTGCGCGGGCCTTATCCGGCCATGTATGTCACCCAGCCGTGGACCGTGCGCCAATACGCCGGGTTCTCCACTGCCGAGGAATCCAACGCCTTCTATCGTCGCAATCTGGCCGCCGGTCAAAAGGGCCTGTCGATTGCGTTCGACTTAGCCACCCATCGCGGCTATGACTCTGATCATCCGCGCGTGGTCGGCGATGTCGGCAAGGCGGGCGTGGCGATTGATTCGCTGCTCGATATGGAAATCCTGTTCGGCGGGATTCCGCTCGATCAGATGTCGGTGTCGATGACCATGAACGGCGCGGTGTTGCCGGTGTTGGCGTTCTACATCGTCGCCGCCGAAGAGCAGGGCGTTTCCCACGAGAAACTGACCGGCACCATTCAGAACGACATTCTGAAAGAGTACATGGTGCGCAACACCTACATTTATCCGCCGGACCCGTCGATTCGGATTATCGGTGACATTTTCTCCTACACCTCCAAAGAGATGCCGAAGTTCAACAGTATCTCGATTTCCGGCTATCACATGCAGGAAGCGGGTGCGACCGCCGATTTGGAACTGGGCTATACCTTGGCCGACGGGCTGGAATACGTCCGCACCGGCATCAAGGCCGGGATGGATGTCGATACCTTCGCGCCGCGCCTGTCGTTCTTCTGGGCGATTGGTATGAACTACTTCATGGAAGTGGCCAAGATGCGGGCCGGTCGGCTGCTATGGGCCAAAATCATCAAGCAGTTTAACCCGAAGATGGACAAGTCGATGGCGCTGCGCACGCACAGCCAGACTTCCGGGTGGAGCCTGACCGAGCAAGACCCGTTCAACAACGTCGCCCGCACCTGCATCGAGGCGCTGGCGGCGGCGCTGGGCCACACCCAGTCCTTGCACACCAATGCGCTGGATGAGGCCATTGCCCTGCCAACCGATTTTTCGGCCCGTATTGCACGCAACACCCAGTTGTATCTGCAAGACGAGACCATGATTTGCAAGGTGCTCGACCCGTGGGGTGGCTCGTATTACGTCGAGGCGCTGACTCACGAACTGGTCAAGCGGGCTTGGGGTCACATTCAGGAAGTGGAAAGCTTGGGCGGTATGGCCAAGGCGATTGAAACCGGTCTGCCCAAGATGCGCATCGAGGAAGCAGCGGCGCGACGGCAGGCGCAGATTGACTCCGGCAAGGAAACCATCGTCGGCGTCAACAAGTACCGGATGGCCAAGGAAGACAAGCTGGAAATCCTCAGCATCGACAATACCGCCGTCCGTGAAGCGCAGGTGCAGCGCTTGCACAAGCTCCGCGCCAACCGCGACGAGACCAAGGTTAAGGCGTGCCTGAACGCGATTACCGAAGCGGCCAGCGCCGGTTCCGGCAATCTGCTGGAAAAAGCGGTGGAAGCGGCCCGCGCCCGTGCCTCACTGGGCGAAATCTCTGATGCCATGGAGAAGGTTTTCGGGCGGCATAAGGCGGTGATTCGCGCCATTTCCGGGGTGTACAGCAGCGAGTTCGGCGAGGCCGAGGAAATCGCCAAAGTGCGGCAGATGGCCGATGACTTTGAGAAGAACGAAGGCCGCCGTCCACGTATTTTGGTCGCCAAGCTGGGTCAGGACGGCCACGACCGGGGCGCGAAGGTGATTGCCACCGCATTTGCCGATTTGGGCTTCGATGTGGACATCGGTGCGCTGTTCCAGACGCCGGAAGAAGTCGCCCGGCAGGCGGTAGAAAACGACGTGCATGTGGTTGGCATGAGTTCGCTCGCCGCCGGTCACAAGACGCTGTTGCCGCAATTGGTCGGCGAACTGAAGAAGCTGGGCCGTGAGGATATTATGGTAGTCATTGGCGGCGTCATTCCCGCCCAGGACTACGAGTACCTCAAGGCTAATGGCGCAGCGGCCATCTTCGGCCCTGGCACGGTCATCCCGGTTGCCGCGCAGAAGGTGCTGGTGGAGCTGAATGAGCGGTTAGCGGCGTGAGGTGAGGTAAGGGATAGCAGGGTGGGCATTGTCTGCCCTGCTTATCTTTTACACAGCTTGGACAGAATTCCTGCTTCATGCAACTTGATGACATTATCCAGGCGATTCTCAGTAATCGGGTTCGGATCACTGATCATGCTGATGAGGAAGCGCAAGCGGATTCTCTTAGCTTCCCGGAAATTTACTTTAGCGTATTGCATGGCGAAATCATTGAGGACTACCTAAATGATAAGCCGTTTCCGAGCTGTTTGATCTATGGCGAAATGTTTGCGGGTGAGCCTGTGCATAGTGTATGGGCGTATAATCCAGCTAATAACTGGGCTGTTTTAATCACTGTTTATCGTCCTGATCCACAGCGTTGGATTGATGGACGCTACAGGAAACCGAAACTATGAAGCCTTTCGCTGAATGCCCTGTTTGCGGTGGTGAGGTAGCTAAAAAGCAGGTCGAGAAATTATTGCAGGGGGGTTGCCATACGGCCATTATCCGTGTCCCAGCCGAGGTGTGTTTGCATTGCGGGGAACGGTTGTACTCTCAAGAGAGTATCAGGCGTTTTGAGCAAATCCGCCTTAAATTAAAGCGCCAAGAGGTTTCGGAGTTTAAAGCGATGGGTCAATCGTTCCAAGTGGCTGAAAGTAACTTCAACGTATGATGTTTGATGTTATGAAGAAGAGCAAAGAGACCAGTCCATCTAATGCTGATCTACTTGCTGAATATGGTTTGAGTCGGAGTGTGTGTGGTAAATATGCCGAATGTCTTAGCAAGGAAAGCGCTGTAATCAAGCTAGATACAGATGTAGCGGCTGTTTTTCCAACTGAGAAAGCAGTAAATGATGCACCGAGGTTGCTGGCTAAAATTATCAGGCAAAGTGAGCATTCAGTACCACCACAGTAATTTCGGTTGCTGCGTAGAAAATAGGGTCGGCATGTATCGCTTACCCAATATTCTGGAATAGAAGATACTGAAAGTAGTAGGGTGGGCAATGTCCGTCCATCCTACATAAATTAAACGAACAGTGACGAGTTTATAGAAATAAGGATTAATAAAATACAATGATTAGGGGCAGCTATCCTAACACGCATCATATACCTTACTACAAGCACTCTCACAGGCCCCACTATCTCTGCATTGTGGCAAGAACAACCTACCGAGTCAAAAAACCAAGCTGGTATCCTAGTGTCATATTATAAATCATTAGCCCTTGCACTCATTGCAATGAGTGGCTTGCTCATGTTCTATAATATTTCAAAATATCGCTCTATCTATTCATTAACCAAGGATTTTCTAGAAAATAAGGGAACGATCCTCAATCAAGGGCCGAAAACTTATCATTCATTCATTATCTTTTTCTTTATTGGCTACTCTGTTATATTTTTTGCACTGCTCAATAATATACAAATTGTCGACGATCTATTAACTGCAATTATATTTCTATTTGGATCAATCTTTGTACTCATTGATATCACTTTACAAATCAAACTATTTTCTTCAATAAAAAAAAGCATCAAAGTATTATAGAGCAAAATGAGCAACTACAGAAAACTGAAGAAGTTGCCATCTTCACGCTCGCCTGCTTAGCAGAGATCAAGCATCCAGAAACCAGCCATCATCTAGAACGCACCTCAAATTACGTTAGTTTACTGGCCACCGAGCTTCAGAAATTACCCCAATACAAGGGGTATCTTACTGAGCGCTACATCACTGATCTTGTAAAATCAGCTCCCCTGCATGATATCGGTAAGGTTGGTATTCCCGATACAATCCTTAGCAAACCTGACAAATTAACCAACGAAGAATTTGAAATTATCAAACTTCATTGTGAGTATGGAGCAGAAATTTTAAGAGCAGCAGAAAAAAAGCTCGGTTTTCAATCTTTTCTTAGACTCGCTATCCAGATTACTTTTGGCCATCATGAGAAATGGAATGGTGAGGGTTACCCAAGAGGTTTAAAGGGAAACAAAATCCCTTTATCGGCGCGAATCATGGCGGTTGCTGATGTTTATGACGCTCTAAGGGCCGAATCCCATTACAAAAAGAGAATCTCACACGAAACATGTTGTCGCATCATCATGAAAGAACGGGGAATACATTTTGATCCGGATATCGTCGACGCATTTTTAAGGTGTGAAAAATCCTTTGCTGAAATATCTGGATCGCACCACGAATAAAATCATTCTCAATTAAAATTAGACAAAATTGGTCTTAAATTATTTGAGATGTCCCCTAAAGAGCATTCGAACAATCCAACTCAAGTTAGCGCGATGACCAAAAAACACCACAAACCCGACTGGGTACCCGAAAACGCCGGTAAGGAATTCACCACCTCGGTCATGGATGGCGTCGAAGGCGGCCATGATGGCATTCCCGGCCAAGCGAGCGTCAAAGTCGCACGCACGCACACGCCGCGCCGCCGTCGTCTCACGGTGGATGAATACGTCGCAGGCGTCTTAGCCGGTGATCGCAATGTGCTAGGCCAGGCCATTACCCTGGTCGAAAGCAATGCCCATAGCCATTTTGAGATGGGCCAGAATGTGCTGCGGCAACTATTGCCACATACTGGCAAGTCGATTCGCATTGGCATCACCGGCGTACCTGGTGCCGGTAAAAGCACCTTCATCGAGGCACTGGGACTGCACCTGTGCGAGCAGGGCCACAAGGTCGCGGTGCTGGCAGTCGATCCCAGTAGCACCGTCACGCGCGGCAGCATCCTCGGCGATAAAACCCGGATGGAATTGCTCTCGCGCGATCTGCGGGCCTTTATCCGCCCCTCGCCGTCGAGCGGTACCTTGGGCGGCGTCACCCGTAAGAGCCGGGAAACCATTCTGGTCTGTGAGGCTGCCGGATTCGATGTGATTCTGGTAGAAACCGTCGGCGTCGGTCAGAGTGAAACCACGGTGCGGTCCATGGTCGATTTCTTCCTGCTGCTGATGATTGCCGGGGCCGGTGATGAATTGCAGGGCATCAAGAAAGGCATCATGGAATTGGCCGATGCACTGCTGGTGAACAAGGCCGATGGCGACAATAAGATCAAGGCTAATGCCGCTCGCGCCGATTACAACCGCGCCTTGCACTACCTCGCTCCTGCAACCGAAGGCTGGTACACCAAAGCCTATACCTGCTCGGCGCTCACCGGTGAGGGTATCGACGCGATTTGGAAGGTGATCAGCGAATTCCGCCAACAAGTCACCGAAAGCGGCGCGTTTGAGAAGCGGCGGCAACGGCAAACCTTGGATTGGGTATACTCCATGGTCGAGGAGCATTTGCGCGCCAGCTTCTTCAATCATGCGGGCGTTGGCAGTATTCGCACCGAAGTGGAAGACGGGGTGCTGCAAGGCCACATTCCGCCCACGGTAGCGGCGCAAAAGTTGATCCGTAAATTTGAAGGCCACTAACCCACAGAACCTGGGAGGATAAAACGATGTTACGTAGTCCCCGCGACTTCTTTAAAGCCAAGGTCGTTGGCGCACCCGAACCGCTGCGCGAAATTCCGGTACGGCCCTCGCGGATGATCCACTTTTTCGATCCCAGCAACGAAAAGATGGCGGTCAAGGTACCGGACATCGCCAAAAACGTGGACATCCTGCTCGGCAATCTGGAAGACGCCGTGCCAATTGATCGCAAAGAAGCGGCCCGCGAAGGCTTGGTCAAAATCGGTAAAAACGTGAATTTCGGCGATACCCAGTTCTGGACGCGGGTCAACAGTCTGGACAGCCCGTGGTTTCTGGATGACCTGATCCGGCTGGTCGGGGAAATCGGCGACAAGCTGGATGTGATCATGTTGCCCAAAGTGCAGGGGCCGTGGGACATCTACTTTGCCGATCAACTGCTGGCCCAGTTGGAAGCCAAGTACAACGTTAAAAAACCGCTGATGCTGCACGCGATTCTGGAAACCGCGCTCGGTGTCGCCAATGTCGATGACATCGCCAACGCCAGTCCCCGGATGCAGGGCATGAGTCTTGGCCCGGCGGATCTGGCTGCTTCCCGGCGGATGAAAACCACCCGCGTCGGCGGTGGTCATCCTGATTATCTGGTGCGCACCGATCCCGATCCGAAGAATCCCGATGCCCCACGCCCGACCGCGCAACAGGATTTGTGGCACTACACCATCGGCAAGATGGTTGATGCCTGCGCCAGTGTCGGTGCGCTGGCCTTTTACGGCCCCTTTGGCGACATCGCCGACTTGACTGCCTGCGAGGATCAATTCCGCAATGCCTATTTGATGGGCTGCGTCGGCGCGTGGTCGTTGCACCCCAATCAGATTGCCATTGCCAAGCGGGTGTTCAGCCCGAAAGCGGAAGAAGTAGCCTGGGCGAAGAAGGTCGTCGAGGCGATGCCCGATGGCAGCGGTGCGGTAATGATTGATGGCAAGATGCAGGACGACGCCACCTGGAAACAGTGCAAAGTCGTGCTCAATCTTGCCCAACTGATTGCCAGCCGCGACGCGGAATATAAGGCGTTGTACGGGTTTTAAGCGATTTCTTACCCCCGACCCCTCTGTCAGATCAGAGGGCAAGGGGGAATCCCCCTCCCCGCCTACGGAGCAACTGCGCATGATCCAGCCGTTCTCCATTGCCCGCCTGCCGCGCATCGAATGGGGTGCCGGTTCCATTGCCAAACTTCCCGACCTGATCGCTCAATACGGCAACCGCATCTTGTTGGTGACCGGTCGGCACTCGTTTGTCAACTCAACCCATTGGCCCACCCTGCTGGAAGCCCTGGCCAAGGCAGGCATCGGCTGGCAACGTACCCCTATCGACGACGAACCCTCGCCGCAACAGGTGGATCAAGCAGTCCAGCACTACAGCAGTGACAATATCCAGCTTGTCGTTGGCATTGGGGGCGGCAGCGTGTTGGATGCGGCCAAGGCCATCGCCGGACTGTTGCCGGTGGGCGATTCGGTGATGGATTATCTGGAAGGGGTTGGGCCGGAAAAGCCATATCAAGGCCCTGCCCTGCCCTTTATTGCAGTGCCTACCACAGCGGGTACTGGCAGTGAGGCGACCAAAAATGCCGTGCTGAGCGTGCGCGGTGCGAACGGCTTCAAAAAATCGTTCCGCCATGATCTGCTGGTACCGGAAGTCGCCCTGCTTGATCCGGATTTACTAGCAACGTGTCCGCCCGCGCAGATCGCTGCCAACGCGATGGATGCCCTGACCCAGTTACTGGAGTCTTATGTGTCCAGCAAAGCGAATCCCTTTACCGACGCACTGGCCGAAAGTGGCTTGAAAGCGGTGCGCGAGGGCCTGTTTGCCTGGTACGACGGTGGTGCCAGTGCCCCTGCGGGGCGGGCGCACATGGCTTATGCCGCCCTAATCTCTGGAATCTGTCTGGCGCAGACCGGACTGGGGTCAGTCCATGGTCTGGCCTCGCCGCTCGGTGGCTTTTTTCCGATTCCGCATGGCGTGGTCTGCGGAACTTTGGTTGGGGCTGCTACCCAAATCAATCTGGCCGCATTAAAAGAGCGTGAGCCTTATCATCCGGCATTGCGTAAATACGCCCACGCCAGCGATCTCCTACACGGCCAGCATTTTCCTACCGCTGAGGCAGCGCACGTTGCCTTGCTCAGCTTGCTGAATGATTGGACCGAACGCCTGGCGCTCCCCCGCCTCAAGCACTACGGCATCGAAGAAAGTGACTTCGCTCGTATCGTCGCCAGTTCACGCGGTGGCAGCATGAAAACCAATCCGTTGACTTTGAGTGACGCCGAAATCACCAAGATATTGCAGCAGCGCCTCTAAAGCACAGCATTTCCCCAGACCCGATGGCGCTTCAGGCTATCAACCCTCCCTAATGGCACGTATCTTGAATAATATTCAGGCTATCGGTTCTCTGATTCGGTTCAGCAAACAGTCAGTCTTTGCCAAGCAAAATGAAGGTGATCTTAGGGAGGCTCACTATGGCGCACAAACCCGTTCAATATGGACCTTCTGTGTCCACATCAGGCGCTTCACGTTCGCCCATCGGGGTCGTGGTGGACCGACAGACCGTCGATCTGAAACGATTGGAAAAACGGGTGGGACGCGTGCATTGGCAGCAACGGGTCGGCATCGAAGCTGATCACGCCACTCAAATTTTCGGGCGCGGTCGAACCTTTTTTCATATCGAAAATTGGTACTCGATCCATGCCTTTATCCGTCTGAGCCTAAAAGCAGCCGGGCTTTATGGCCGTGGCTTGCGCAATGCCGCCGCCATCCAAATTCGTCACAATGAGGTGTTTCTCCCCCACCTCCCCCAAGCGTTCGACGGATTTACCTTATTGCAATTGAGCGACTTGCATCTGGATATGGCCGAGGACTATCCCGCTGTACTGATCGAACGCCTGCGCCAGATTCACTACGATGCTTGCGTGATGACCGGTGATATTCGGGCCAAGACCTATGGCCCCTTTGATGCCGCCATCGCCGCACTGGCGAAAGTGCGTCCGCATTTAAGCGCCCCGATTTACACGATTCTGGGCAACCATGACTCGATTCACATGGTGCCAGACATTGAGAGATTAGGGATCATGACCTTACTCAATGAAGCCGTTGCCCTAGAGCGCGGCGGTGCCCGCATTCATTTGGCTGGGATTGACGACCCACATTACTATCAGGTCGATAATTTCGATAAAGCCGCCGCTCACATTCCGCCGGAAGAAGTGTCCATTCTGCTGTCGCATTCACCGGAAACTTACCGTCTGGCAGCCCATGCCGGTTTTGATCTGATGCTGAGCGGCCACACTCACGGCGGGCAAATTTGTCTGCCCGGCGGCTTCGCGTTAATGACCAATGCGGATTGCCCACGCGCATTCTGTCGCGGTGCCTGGCGCTATCATACCATGCAGGGCTATACCTCTACCGGCTCTGGCGCATCGATAGTCGGGGTGCGGTTTAATTGCCCACCGGAAATCACGCTGCACCATCTGCGGGTTGGATCGGCTCAGTAAGGTCGGTTACGGATACCGAGCCAAAAGAAGATCGGTGATAAGAGTAGTTCAAGCACGATAAAGCCAACCACCGTCCAGCCAATTGCCGCCCAACTTAGCGCCAAACGATCAGACACCAGCAATAGCGGCAGCAAGGCTTCCGGAATTTGATCCAGACCCAGCGCCATGCTGCTGGAGGCCATACGCAAGCGCCGCTTGCAAAAACTCGACAGCAAGTCGCCTAACATGGCCCCTGCGCCCACTATGGCCCCGACGCTCATCGGCAGCGGCAGCGCTAGCGCAACCAGCCCGGTGACTAGCGGAGCTAATACGACTCCTCGCCAGGTTTTTGAATCGCCCAGCAGGCGTCGGCCGTCGGTCAGCCGTCGACCGCCATCCAGCGGGTGAGCGCCCCAGCTTTTGAAAATCGTCGCTGCCAGGATTGGCGTCCCGTTGGCGACCAGCAACAGGAGCAACAGTTGTAGTTCAACCCATAGCATCGCGCTGCGCCCTAATTATCATCAGGATTGACTTGGTTTTAGACCATAGGGAACGGCAAATTCCCCTGCTTGAACCCTTTATCGGCTCTATCTTCGACAGCAAAGGCCAAAGCTTATGCCATGGCATCGTTTCAGTGGCCTGGACTTTCACCGCCAAATTGACCGTTTGCCAGACACGCGGTAACGTAGATCATCATCTAAAGTAGATCATCTAAAAACGGACCCACAGGAATGACCGTTAAGAAGCGTCCCCCTCTGGCCTTCGAAGCCGCTTTGGGCGAACTGGAAACGTTGGTCGGCCAACTCGAACAGGGCGAACTCACGCTGGAAGAAGCGCTGGAGCGATTCGAGCAGGGCGTCAGTCTGGTGCGCACCTGCCAAACCGCCCTGCAAGCGGCTGAGCAGAAAGTTAACCAACTCATTGAGCGAAACGGGCAAGCGCACATCGTTCCGTTTAGCGAGCCAACGGTCTAGCGCGCCATGATTGAAGGTGTCATCGAGCAATACCGGATTCGTGCCGTGGAGGCGCTTGATCAGCGGCTGCCGGGTATTGATCTCCATCCCAGCGACTTGCACCAGGCCATGCGCTATGCCGTGCTGGGCGGCGGCAAACGCATCCGGCCCATTCTGGTCTATGCGGCTGGCGCAGCAGTTGGCGCTGCGCTCGAAACTTTAGACGGACCCGCTTGTGCAGTCGAGTTCATCCACGCCTATTCGCTGATTCATGACGATCTGCCAGCGATGGACAACGATGATCTTCGCCATGGTCAAGCCACCTGTCACAAGGTTTATGGCGAAGCATTGGCGATTCTAGCCGGTGACGCCTTACAGGCGCTGGCCTTCCAGCTACTCTGCCAGGATAGCGCCATGACGCAAAGCCCGGCTGGTCGTCTGCAAATGCTCGGCATCCTGGCGCAGGCGGCTGGCTCCAGGGGCATGGTCGGGGGCCAAGCCATTGATTTAGGTGCGGTGGGTCGCGAGCTGAGCCTGGCCGAACTGGAGAATATGCATATCCATAAAACCGGCGCTTTGATTCGGGCCAGCGTCCTGCTGGGAGCGCTCAGCCAGCCAACGGTAGAACCTGCCCAGTTGGAACGGCTTGATCACTATGCCAAATGTCTCGGTTTAGCCTTTCAAATCCGTGACGATATTCTCGATGTGATCGGCGACCCCACGACCCTGGGCAAAGCCACCGGTGCGGATCGCGCGCTCGACAAACCGACGTACCCGGCGTTGCTGGGACTGGAAGGTGCCCGCGAACACGCCCACTCGCTGGGTCAGGACGCTCTGGTCTCTCTGGAGCCTTTCGGTGTCGAAGCTGAGGCACTGCGCTGGCTGGCCCATTACATCGTTGAGCGGACTTATTGAAACCCGCCGCTGCCGGGCTGGTCATAAGTCCACCATGCCGATCCCTTACTCACTGCTCATACCGCTTAGCGGTACGGACCTTACCGCGATGACGACCGCCACCGCCTTTCCGTTGCTCGAACAGATTGACAATCCCCATGACCTGCGCGCGTTGCCTGAGAACCGTCTGCCAGGATTGGCGCACGAGCTGCGCGAATTTCTGATTCAAAGCGTGGCCAAAACCGGCGGCCACTTCGCCGCGAACCTCGGCACAGTGGAACTGACCATCGCCTTGCATTACGCCTTTAATACCCCGGAAGACCGGCTGGTGTGGGATGTCGGCCATCAGACCTATCCGCATAAGATTCTGACAGAACGCCGGGCGCGCATGGACACACTGCGCTGCAAAAACGGCATTGCCGGTTTTCCCCGACGGGCGGAAAGTCCTTATGACACCTTCGGCGTGGGCCACTCCAGCACGTCGTTAAGCGCCGCGCTGGGCATGGCCATCGCCGCTGAGCGTGCAGAAGCCGACCGTAAAGTCGTTGCAGTAATCGGTGACGGGGCGATGACCGCCGGTATGGCGTTTGAGGCGCTTAATCATGCCGGTCATTTAAAAACCGATCTTCTGGTGGTGCTAAACGACAATGAAATGTCGATTTCGCCCAACGTCGGTGCGCTGTCTGCTCATCTCACCACGTTACTATCAGGCCGATTTTTCTCCAGCGTGCGCGAAGGCGGCAAAAAAGTCCTGAGCCATGTACCGCCCGTGCTGGAAGTCGCGCGCCTCGCCGAGGAGCATGTCAAGGGACTATTCGCCCCGGTGGGCACCCTCTTTGAGGAATTAGGCTTTACCTATTTTGGCCCGGTAGACGGCCATGATTTACCCACGCTGGTTCAGACGTTGCGCAATCTGCGGGCGCTCACCGGGCCGCGTTTGCTGCATGTCGTCACCCGCAAGGGTAAAGGCTACAAGTTGGCAGAAGACGAACCGGTCGGCTATCACGGCGTTGGCATTTTCGATCCGGTCTGTGGCCTCAAACCGGCGACTGCCAGCGGCGGGCCAACGTATACCCAGGTCTTTGGCGAGTGGCTGTGCGACATGGCCGAACAGGACGCGCGGCTTGTTGGCATCACCCCCGCGATGCGGGAAGGCTCCGGACTGGTGGAATTTTCAGACCGCTTCCCGGATCGATATTACGATGTCGCCATCGCCGAACAACACGCGGTGACCTTAGCCGCCGGTCTGGCCTGTGAAGGGCTTAAACCGGTGGTGGCGATCTACTCGACTTTCCTGCAACGCGCCTATGATCAACTGATTCACGATGTCGCCTTGCAAAATCTGCCGGTGCTGTTCGCCATCGACCGAGCGGGCCTGGTGGGACCGGACGGGCCGACGCACGCCGGTAATTTCGATTACAGCTTTCTGCGGTGCATTCCTAATCTGGTGATCATGGCCCCAGCCGACGAAAACGAATGTCGGCAGATGCTCTACACCGGTTTCCAACTCGGCCAGCCCGCTGCCGTGCGCTACCCGCGCGGTAAAGGACCGGGCGTCCCGCTGGAACAGACCCTGCGCGCGCTGCCGGTCGGTAAAGCCGAAATTCGTCGGCAGGGTCGCAATATAGCCTTGTTGGCCTTTGGCAGTATGGTGCCAGTCGCTGAGGCGGTGGCGCAGCGCCTGAACGCCACCGTCGTCAACATGCGCTTCGTTAAACCCCTGGATGAAGCCACGGTGATCGCGCTGGCGGCCAGGCATCGTTGCCTGGTGACTCTGGAAGAAAATGTAGTGGCTGGCGGCGCGGGCAGCGCGGTCAACGAATGCCTGGCCGCCCACGGTATGCAGACGCCGGTGCGCAACCTGGGCTTACCGGATCATTTTGTCGAACAGGGTGAACGCGCCGAATTGCTGGCCGAATGCGGTCTGGATACCGAGACGGTCCTACAGCAACTGGCTGCCTGGGGCTTGCTCCAATGAGCCGCTGTCCAGAATTGATATCCGAGTGATATTATCGGGAATTAGCGGTCCAATCATTGATCCTTACCGTGGATTTGAACGAGTCGCGCCTGCGCACAACGGCGTGAATAAACCGATCTTGAGCGAAGGCGCATCCGCGCGCTGCTGAGAGGATTGCATGAACCCATCAACGATGAATTCCGCAGCACTGTGCTCGGTCGTTCATATTCCCGATGTACAAAATAGCGCCGATACCCGCCAGTTGGCGATCAACAAGGTGGGTATTAAGGCGATTCGCCACCCGGTCAAGGTTCGCGACCGCAATGGCGGCGAGCAGCACACCATCGCCACCTTCAACATGTACGTCAACCTGCCCCACAACTTTAAGGGCACGCACATGTCGCGCTTTGTGGAAATCCTCAACATTCCCGGCCGCGAAATTTCAGTCGATTCCTTTAAGGATATGCTGGCCGAAATGACCAGCCGCCTGGAAGCTGAGGCGGGGCATATCGAAATGACCTTCATCTATTTCATCAACAAGGCGGCCCCGGTTTCCGGCGTTGAGAGTTTGATGGATTACGAGGTTGCTTTCATCGGTGAAATCCGTGAGGGTAAGCCTGCGATGAAGCTCAAGGTGGTGGTTCCGGTCACCAGCCTGTGTCCTTGCTCGAAAAAAATCTCCAAGTACGGCGCGCACAACCAGCGCTCTCATGTCACGTTGACCGTGCGCACGCGCGGGTTTATCTGGATTGAGGATCTGATTGATCTGGCGGAGAACGAAGCCTCTTGTCAGCTTTACGGTCTGCTCAAGCGCCCGGATGAGAAATACGTCACCGAACACGCCTACGAGAATCCGAAGTTTGTCGAGGATATGGTGCGCGATGTCGCCGCCCGGCTCAATGAGGATGAGCGAGTGGCGGCTTACTCGGTGGAATCGGAAAATTTCGAGTCCATCCACAACCACTCCGCGTATGCCCTCATCGAGTACGATAAGGAAGCGCAGACTCCAGCAGCGACGGCTCCCGTACTGGTCTAACTGATCCTGATGCTGGTATTGCCGATTGGTTAGGTCTGTGCGGATTGGCTCTCGCTGGGGTCAAACAGATGAAACCGGCCCTTACCGGCACCCTTGGCCTGATACATGGCATGATCGGCGTGGCGCATCAGAAAATCCGGGTTGGCGTCATCGCGCGGGAACAAGGTGACGCCGATACTGGCCGATACTGACACCTGTTGTCCATGCAGATAGAGCGGCGCGGCGATAGACGCCAATACCCGCTCCAGCACGGGAACGCACTCCTCTTCCGGTGCCAGATCGCACAGCAACAAGACAAACTCATCACCGCCTAGCCGGGCCACCGTATCGCCGACCCGCAAGGCGTTTTTCAAGCGCTGGCCGATCTCTATCAACAACTGATCGCCCGCTTCATGACCAAGCCGGTCATTGACCGGTTTAAAGCCATCCAAATCCAGATAACAGATCGCCAACGAGTGACCGCTGCGACGGGTGCGGGCTAATTGTTGCTGCAATCGATCAGCCAGCAAGCGGCGATTCGGCAGACCGGTGAGGGTATCGTAATGGGCGATCCGCTCTAATTCGGCTTCATGCGCCTTGATGTGGCTGATATCGAAAAACGTGCCAACGTAATGCTCGATCTTGCCCTGCTCATTGGGCACTGCCGCGATGGACAGCATCTCCGGATAGACTTCGCCTGATTTGCGCCGGTCCCAAATTTCGCCACGCCAGGCGCCTTTCTCTCGAATGGCGCGCCACATCGCCTCGTAAAACGCCGCATCCTGCCGCCCGGAACCCAGCAATTTGGGATCGTGGCCGAGCGCTTCCTCACGGGCATAGCCGGTAATCCGGCAGAATGCGGCATTGACATCGAGAATCCGGTTGGCGTTATCGGTGATGACAATGCCTTCCTGACTATTGGCAAACACGCTCGCGGCCAGACGCAGGGCATCTTCGGCGAATTTCTTCTCGGTAATGTCGCGCGCAGCGGCAAAAATCAACGGCCCTTTGGCTTGCGAGCGCCATTCAATCCACCGCCATGAGCCGTTGCGGTGGCGATAACGATTAACGAAATTCAACACCGGCCTTTGACTGGCCAGTGTCGCCAGAGCGCCCAGCGTCGCGGCCAGATCGTCCGGATGCACCCAATCGAGAAACCGTTTGCCCTCCAAATCCGTGATGGGGTAACCGAGGATCTCCTCCCAGGCGGGATTGAGCTTGTGGAAATACCCCTCGGTATCGGCGATACAAAACAGATCGAGCGCACCGTTAAAGTAATTATCGAGTTCTTCGGTTTTTTCCCGTAAGGCGGCCTGCGCCCGCTGACGTAGATAGTTGCGGATTTCATTGCTCAGTAGCAGCGCGGCGTGACTGAAAAAAATCGGTAAATAATTGCGCAATGACCGACTGCTGAGATAAATATTTTCCAGCTTGATCACGCCGATCAAATCCGGCTCGACCAGCAACGGAAAGCACCAGGTCCAGGAATCCGGCGCTGCGCCTTCGCGCAACAGCGTCTGACCGGGCGTCCCACGCCGCTCGATAAAAACCCGCTGACGGGCTACTTGCGCGGCCAGTGGGTCGTCGATTTCCACCGCAAAGCCGCTTTCGCCAAGAAAACTGGCGTAGCGTACCTCACGCTCAATCCAATACCACAGCTTGATGTCGGTGCCGCCGAGCGCTTCCATGATGCTATGGAGCATGTTCCTGATCATGTCCGGCAGGCCCGGATAGGGATTAAGCTGCTCGATCAGGCGCATAATCAATTGCAGATAGGCTTTTTCCGCAGCCAAATGCCGCACTCGATTTTGCAAGCGCTCGGTTTGCGTATTGGCAAGATTAGTCGGAGTCGCGTTCACGGCATCGGTCCGCCGGGTTCTGTTTGAGGAAAATCGCGCCCGCCAGCACTGATTCCAAGTGGGAGAGTTCGACATCCATCCAAGTCAGCGGTAGATCGACAAAAGCGGCGGCGGCTCTGGCGGCGGCGGTGAAATCACCAGAGCAAGGCGTGCGAATAGCGATCATCGATTTGTGACTGCTATGAAAGATCTCGCGCACGACGCTCAGGTTATGCCCAAAGCATTGGGTGATCATCGGTTCCCAGGTCAGCGCCCAATCCTCCAGCAGAAAATACGCGCCTTGTTCGAGCGCCGCCATGAACCGTTCATAACCCAGCAGCATGACGATGCAATTCTGGCCTCGGGTACGCACGGTGTGATGGTGCTTAAGGATCGCCTCCATCCGTGGATGACAGCAGCCGTAAAAAACCACGGTTTCGCGGCCCTGCTCGGCGTTGGCGACTAAGGCTCCGTGCAGGCGTTCCGAAAGCTTGTTCAAATAATTGTGCAGGGCCGAGTCGAGAAACTGGGTTTCCACCTCCCAGCCATTTTGCTCGATCAGATAGGCCACCTCCTTGTGAAGGATGCCACAGCCCACCATCACCAAAGGCTGCTTTGATCGGGCGATGACCGTTGCCGGTCTACTTTCGACTGTACTCATCGATACCTCCCGTACTCAAAAGCGGCCTCCAGCATCGTTCGAATCGCCACTTCCGGCACGGCCAGCGGCATGAGCGCCGTACCGAACAGAAAATGCCGCCCAACCATGCCGACCTCGCAAAGACGCCGCACCTCCGCCCGGATCTGGTGGGGCGTCCAGCGGATCATTTTGATGTCGTCGATCACCCCGCAGGTGAGCGCCCGGTTACCGATCAGGGCTTTGGCCTCAGCCAGATCGGCCATCGGGCTGATGTAATAAACCGGGATCGCCAGTTGATCCAGCACCTGGGTGATGACGTTATTAAAAGGTGCCATCCCGCACAGATAGACGATATTGCCAACACCGCCCGGTGTGAGGTCAGCTTTCATCCACGGCAGCGCAATGGCGTTGAAGCGTTTGCGGTCAAGCAAGGCGGTTGTGCCAAACGGTGTTGAATAAACCAGGACGTTAGCGCCCGCCGCCCGATAGGCGGCGATCTCCTGTTGCACGAACAGGCTGCATTTCCGCAACAGCTCATCACGCACATCCACCGGCCCGGCCAGCAGCAACTCCAACCATTGATCCATGCCCATCAACATCGCCGGCAGGGTGGTCGAGGCGGTGATGTAGGCGCAAATCGGATGCGTCGTGCCCACTTCCTGTTGCAGGATTTGCAGACACTGGGCGGTTTCCGCCCAGAGCGGATGCGCGGTAATATCGGCCGGAATTTCCAGCTTGGCGATATCGTCATAGGATTTGATCGGGAAATCGGCGACGTTGGGGGGGCCGTCCTCGGTGTAAAGGATTTCCCGGCAACCGAGCAGCTCGGCTTCCCGGCCCACGTAAAACAAACTCCATACATTGTCGTAGCCGTAACGCTGCCGCAGTTTCAGTTGGCCCACCGCGACATGCTCGCCTTTGGCGTAATACTGCTGCTGGCTCATCCCTAACTCACGCGCGCCCTGCTCGAAGAGATTGCAAAAAATCGGAATGCGCGGCGCAGGCCCACCGTTGAGGGCGGCCTCAAAGATTTGCAACGACTTCATGGTGTTTGACCTGTTCGATGAGATGGATGATGGTGCGGGCGGCACTGACGCCATCCGCTGCCCAGGCGTCGGCACCGACGGTCTGGAAGAGTTCGGCGTCATAGCGGTAAGGTGCGCCACCGACAATCAGCTTGATCCGTTCTTCAAGGCCGCGCTCCCTGAGAAGCCGACGCACCTTGCGCGCGCCGTTCTCGCCGATGGCGGTATGCACCATCATCGCCGAGACCGCGATCACCTGGGCGTCATGGGCGAGAGCTTCATCGACAAACCGTTGCGCTGGCACATTGGCCCCTAAATCGGTGGCTTCGACCATCAACGCTTTCAGGCAACCCATCACGATTCGCTTGCCGAGCGAGTGCAAATCGCCATGGGCCGTGCCGATTACGACCCGACCGACGATTTCCGGGGGGTGATCGAATTTCTCCAGCATTTTTTCGGTCACTTCCGCCGCGATTTGCGCCGTCATGAAATGCTGGGCCAGGTTGGCATCCGGGTCTTGACTGATGCTCGACATCATCTCTTCAACGGCGGGAATGACAATCTTGAAAACGACATCCTCCGCCCGAATGCCCACCGCCAGCGCGGCGTTCACCGCGTTGAAAGCCGCATCCTTATCGGTTTCAAACACCGCTTCGTTATAAGCTTTAATAAATGAATTCAACATGATAAATCCTTGATTTCTTCTAGAAGGGCACGCTTGATCCCAACATCATCGGGCGCAAGCGAAGCTGTTCGATATAGCGATCCTCGTAATCGGCCGTCTGCGACAAATTCACTAACCGGGTTTTTGCGATTAATTCACTGAAGTCGTCAGCGCCTTGGGGGGCAAGTAACGCGCGCTCGCAACCGGCCAGGCTGGCGTCGCTATGCAGTTCGATGGCGTGGACGGGCAGCGATGGCAACAGCCCGACTGCCTGCGCATGTTCGATGTTGAGCGTTCGCCCGAATGCCCCGCAGACACACAGTCGCTGGACATCGCCCCACCCCATTCCGGCCCGTACCAGCAGGTGGCTCATCGCAGCGGCGGTGGCCGCTTTGGCGCGCTGAAAGGCATCGATATCAGCGCCGATGACCGTGGTAGAGCGGTTAGCGGGATCGAATCGATAGCCCTCAGCCATTACTGGAGCGGCGAACCGTCCAGAGGGTTTCAGCCGCCCCTCGGCCAGTAACAAAGCGACGGCATCAACCAATCCCGATCCACAAAATCCCCTGGCTGGCTCACCGCCCAGGGTCTGGCAGCGATAACGTTGGCCGTGCGGCTGAATGCGAAAGATCGCGCCCGGCTCGGCGGGCATCCCGTGACAGATACCCGCGCCTTCAAAGGCGGGGCCGCCGGCCACCGAAGTAACGTGCAAGGTCTTACCATCCCACAGCGCAAGTTCCGTGTTGGTACCGATATCAAGCAACAGCGCCCCAGCCGCTCCTGCAACCAACCCAGTCGCCCAGACATCAGCCAGCAGATCAGACCCGACAAAGCCGCCAACCGGATCGACCACTCGAATTTCTGCGTGCGGAAATGGCCAAAGGGCGTGCCATGCGGCCTGATCATTGGGACGACAGTCGATCGCGTTCTGCCAGTAAGCCGGATCAAGCAACGAATCGCCGCCGTGACCGGTCAGTAAGGCGAGCATGGCGGTATTGCCCACGATCAGCACCTGGCCGATCTGTGCCAACATCGGCGTCACCTCACCGAGATCCCGGGCCAGAATATCCCGCACTGCCCGGACGATAGCGCCGCGCGCCAGCCTGGCTAACTCCGCCGCCTGTTTAGGGCTGGCACGAGCGGCCTCCAGTCGATTCAACACATCAGCGCCGAAATCGCCTTGCGGATTGCGGCCGTAACGGGTAGCAATCCGCCGCCCGCCTTGGCGATCTAACACAGCGATGCGGATAGACGTGGTTCCCAGATCGACCGCGACGCCCAGGCGGTGCGTCTGCACATCAGCCCGACCCCCGATCAGCGGCTGGAGATTTTCAGGTGGAATGCTTTTCCACGGCGAAACCCGCGCAGGCCGTTCCAGACGGATTGCGGCATCACCCTTAAGCCGCAACTGACAGGCCAGCCGACGGCCAGCCGTGCGTTGTTCCGGGCCTAGCTTGAGATATTCAGCGGGCGTCGGCGGCGAAACATCGCCACTGATGAGATGAATCACACACGCGCCACACACACCAGTTCCGCCACAGGCGGCGCGCACCCGCACATCGGTCAGGTCAAGCGCCTCGCGCACCGAACGACCCTCGGCGACATCAAAGCGGTAGTTTCCTCGTGTCGAGTGGACCGACAGCAGCGCCATGTTTAGGGGTTAATCTCTCGGTGGAAAATAGTTTGTTAAGGTCGGCAGCCCAATTTTGGCCTTTCCCAAGGCCGATTGCCGTCGCATAACCGAGACGTTTCAAAAAGCGTACCAATTTATAGATATTTATAATTTATTATATTTATCATAGTCTTGTGTGATATGAGACCTTAGAATCAGACATGAACAAGCCAGTTAGCGGCTGCGCGAGTCAAAAAATTGGCGAACCCGCTTGCTCTGGGCGCTTGCTCAGTGGCACCCTTCCCGCCTCTAACTGGATTTCTCGCGAGGAAGCCCGATGAAAGCCATCCTTTGCTCTGAACTGAGCGGCCCTGCCGCCTTACGGCTGGAAAATGTACCGGAGCCTCGTCCTGCGCCCGGTCAGGTGCGGCTGCGAGTGCGGGCCTGTGGCGTCAACTTCGCTGACAGCCTGATCACGCGCGGGCAGTATCAAGTGCAACCGCCGCCACCGTTCAGCCCAGGTTTTGAGATAGCAGGCGAGGTAGTGGAGCTTGGCGAGGGCGTTAATGAGTTTGCACTCGGCGAGCGCGTCATCGCACTGACACCCCATGGTGGCTACGCCGAACAGGCTGTGGTCAACGTCAATCGTTGCGTGGTTATGCCGACCGCCATGCCCTATGAACACGGTGCCGCGTTTCCAGTGGTGTTTGGCACCTCCCACATCGCGCTATGGCATCGGGCGCGATTACAGGCCGGGGAAACTCTGGTTGTGCATGGCGCATCCGGCGGCGTTGGACTGACAGCGGTCGCTATCGGCAAGCAATTGGGCGCAACGGTCATCGCCACTGCCAGCCGCGCGGAAAAACTGGAAATCGCCCGCCAGCATGGGGCCGATCATTTGCTGGACACCGCTCACGACGATATCCGCCTGCGCATCAAGGAACTGACTGACGGGCGCGGTGCCGACGTGATTTACGATCCGGTCGGCGGCGAGCTATTCAATACCTCCCTGCGCGCCATCGCCTTCGAGGGGCGGCTCCTGGTCATTGGCTTTGCCGGTGGGGTGGTGCCGCAGATTCCGGCGAATCACTTGCTGGTCAAGAATGTCGATGTGATCGGTCTTAACTGGCCCGCCTACGCCGAACACCATCCGAGCGTCATGACCGAAAGCTTCCGCATCTTGCTGGACTGGTATTTAACGGGCGCGATTCAGCCGTATGTGTCGGAGATTTATCCCCTGGAGGAAGCCATGGATGCGTTAAATCGCGTGGTCTCTCGCCAATCGACCGGCAAGGTGGTGATCAAGGTGGGTGACTGAGCGATGGCTGTTGAGGTAACGATTCGCCATTTGGGCCGCCTGACCCAGGCTGCTGTGCAAGGCGGTGATGCGCAGTTCAAAAAACTGCGCAATGCGCTCCTGATTAACAACTTTTTGATTACCACTGAAAACGAAACCCGTTTAGAAGCGCGGCGGCGCGCTTATCTGACTCAGGATGACTGGCCAATGCGCGTCAGCGTGCAGCGCAACGGTCGGCAATTCGCTATCCGTTACTTCCTGTTCATCCCCTGGAGCTGGATCATCGCCCTGGTGTTTTTGTCGCTCCTGATATTGCCCTTTGCCGGTATTCCACGGGCCGAGTTAGCGCTGGCTTTGGCGGCTGTCGTGGCGGGCCTGGCCATTTACAAGCAAAAATTTGATTGTCGGCCCGATGCCCGATACTGGCAGCGCCAACCGCGTCAGCGCTGGAATCAAATTATGGAGCAGCTTATTCGAGAGGCGTTTGTATCTCGTTAAGCGGTATCTGGAGATTTTTGGCGCATGGGGGCGGCGCATGATCAAAGCACCTCAGACGAGCAATATCCGGCACAGTGATCCGTTTGCCTTTGACTGCAATCAACCCCGATTGACTTAAGCTGTGCAGGATTCTTGAAAAGGTTTCCGGGGTTAAATTAAGGCGCGAGGCAATGACTTGTTTGCTGGCGGGCAGTTCAAAGCTTAGCGAGCCTTTGGTTGGCTTATCTGCTAACTGGAGCAGAAACCCGATCACCCGCTGGGTGGAGGAATGCAGCGAATAATCCTCCACATCCTCGATCAGTCCATGCAATCGCATACTTAGCCCAGCCAACATGCGGCGGGCAAAGGCGCTGTCATGATCAATCGCCTTGAAAATACCTTTCTTGGCGATGTAAAGCAGGTGGCAATCTTCCAGCGCTTGGGTAAAGACCGGACAAGGTATTTCCATAAACATGACGGCCTCGCCGAAACTGCCGCTGGGGCCGACAATGGAAACCACCTTCTCCTGCCCGTGGGGGGACGAAAACGCCAGTTTGATCTGGCCTTCGACCACGACATAAAAGCCCTCCAGCAAATCGCCCTTCTGAAACAGAATTTGGCCTTTGCTCAACTTGATTTCACGGCTTTCCATCGCCAGTTGAATAATTTCGCTGTCGCGTAATTGCTGAAACAACGGCAAGTCTGCGAGTAGGTGTTCGATATTTAGTTGCTTGCTCACGAATTTTCCGCTTGGTCCTTTCGACTCAATACCCCAGCATTGCCACACTTTATTCAACGCCATTAGCGAAAGCTTGATGTAAATCAAGGCATGGCCTGCACGATTGTCGTACTTAAGCGTTATGCAAACAACAATCGAAATGACGGCTGACCCGAAGTCGTCTGGGGAGCAAACCATGCCAAAAACCAAAAGAATGCTAAAACACGCGGTCGTTGCACTGGCCACCTTACCCTTCGCTGTCAGTCTAGCGCTAGCCGAAGGCCCCGCGCCGCAGGCACCTCATAAAGGGGTGACCCCAGCCGAGGTCAAATACCAGGCCGGTGGCTCGCCGCTGGCTACTCAGGACATGCACCAGAACGTCAATCCCAAGGCCCCGCCGATGACCGAGGCGGATTTCCAAAAGGGTAAAGAAATTTATTTCCAACGCTGCGCCGGGTGTCACGGGGTGCTGCGCAAAGGCGCGACCGGCAAGGCGCTGACCACGGATAAAACCCTGGCCACCGGCACCGAATATCTCAAGACCTTCATCAAATACGGCTCGCCCGCTGGCATGCCCAATTGGGGCACTTCCGGCGACTTGACCGATGCCGAAGTCGATTTGATGGCGCGCTACATCCAACAGGAGCCACCCACGCCGCCGGAATTTGGCATGAAGGACATGGAAGCCACCTGGAAGGTGACGGTCCCTGCCGACCAGCGCCCCACCAAAAAGATGAACAACTACAACATCGACAACATCATGTCGGTGACCTTGCGCGATTCCGGCCAGATTGCCCTGATTGATGGTGATTCCAAGCAAATCATCAGCATCATCCCGACCGGTTATGCAGTGCATATTTCCCGCATGTCCGCCTCCGGGCGTTATCTCTACGTCATCGGGCGCGATGCTCGCATCAACCTGATCGACTTGTGGATGGAGAAGCCGGGTAATGTCGCCGAAATCAAGGTGGGTCTGGAAGCCCGCTCGGTCGAGACTTCGAAATACAAAGGTTATGAGGATAAGTACGCCATTGCCGGTTCTTACTGGCCGCCACAGTACGTGATTATGGAAGGCGATACCCTCAAACCGCTGAAAATCGTCTCGACCCGGGGCATGTCGGTCGATAACGAGTATCACCCGGAACCGCGCGTTGCCTCCATCGTCGCCTCGCATTTCCATCCGGAATTCGTGGTCAACGCCAAGGAAACCGGCAAGATCATGATCGTCAATTATGAGGACCTGACGAATCTCAAGACCACCACCATCGACAGCGCCAAATTCCTGCACGATGGCGGTTTTGACAGCACTGGCCGCTATTTCCTGGTCGCCGCCAATGCCTCCAACAAGATTGCCGTGGTCGATACCAAGGAGAACAAACTGGCAGGTCTGGTCGATGTCGGCAAGACCCCGCATCCGGGACGTGGCGCGAACTTTGTCGACCCGCAGTTTGGCCCGGTGTGGGCGACCGGCCATCTGGGTGATGAGTCGATTTCGCTGATTGGCACCGACCCGGAAAAGCACAAGGACAACGCCTGGAAAGTGGTGCGCACCTTAAAAGGTCAGGGCGGCGGCTCGCTGTTTATCAAGACTCACCCCAAATCCGGCAATCTGTGGGTGGATACCGCGCTGAATCCCGATCCGAAAATCAGCCAATCGGCAGCGGTATGGAACATCAAGGATATCGACAAGCCGTATGAAGTCCTGCCCATTGCCGAATGGGCCGGTTTAGGTGATGGCGCGAAGCGGGTGGTGCAGCCGGAGTACAACCAGGCGGGTGATGAAGTCTGGTTCTCGATTTGGAGTGCCAAGGATAAGGAATCGGCCATCGTGGTGGTGGACGACAAGACCCGCAAACTCAAGACGGTGATTAAAGACCCGAAACTGATTACGCCGACCGGCAAGTTCAACGTCCATAACACCCAGCATGATGTTTATTGATTGATCCTCTGCGGAGAACGATGATGAAAGCCAAATATTTCAGTGCATTAGCCCTGGCCCTGCTGATTGCACCGACGGCGCAGGCCAGTGACGAGTTAGCCAAGAAGTACAACTGTCTGGCCTGCCATCAGGTCGATAAAAAGGTGCTTGGCCCGTCCTATCAGGAAGTTGCGGCCAAATACAAGGGTCAGGCCGATGCCCCGGCGTTGCTGGCTGAAAAAATCAAGAAAGGCGGCGTCGGCGTTTGGGGTCAGATCCCGATGCCGCCTAATCCGACCGTGCCGGATGCCGATATGACGGCGTTGGTGACATGGATTTTAGGGATGGCGAAGTAAGGTATTGCGAGCAATTCCCTGATTCTCTCTCCCGCTGGGAGGGGGTCAGGGTGAGGGTATAAGCCCGTGAAAATTCTGCTGGTTCTGGGTTTTGCGAGCATGTGCCTGAGTACGGCAGCCATCGCCCAGGAGTCGCCCACCCCGTCCCCGGAACGCACCCGCGAACTGGTTCGCATGGTGCGGCAGGACTGCGGTTCCTGTCATGGGCTGACGTTGCGCGGTGGTCTAGGCCCGGCGCTGTTGCCGGAGAACCTGCGCGACCGCCCACCCGCCGGTTTGAAATACACCATTCTGCTGGGGCGGCCCGGCACCGCGATGCCGCCGTGGCAGCCTTTCATGAGTGAAGCCGAAGCGGATTGGATGGTGGCGCAACTGCTGCGCGGCTTCCCGGAGGAAACGAAATGAGAGCGCCCAACATACGTTGGCCTTGGGTCTGGTTGGTTCTCGTATGCTGGCCACTGCTGGGCTGGAGCGCTGAACCCACCCTGCGGGCGACCGGCGACCTCGGTGTCATCATCGAACGCGGCGCGGGCCGTGTCGTCATTGTTAATACCAGCAGCAACAGCATCGTGCAGCGGGTGGAGGGATTGGGCGACTTATCCCATGCCTCGGTGGTGTTTTCCCGCGACCAGCGTTACGCCTATGTGTTTGGGCGCGATGGTGGCTTAAGCAAAGTGGATTTGCTGCGCGGTACGCTGGATAAGCGCATCGTGCAGGGCGGCAACAGCATCGGCGGCGCGGTTTCGCAGAATGGCAAGCTGGTGGCAGTCGCCAATTACGAGCCGGGTGGCCTCAAGGTGTTTTCTGCCGATACGCTGGAGCTAGTCGCCGATATTCCCGCCGCTTATGGCGACGGCAAGCTGTCGAAAGTGGTTGGCATCGCCGATTTACCCGGTGATCGGTTTATTTATTCCTTGTTCGATGCCGATCAACTCTGGATTGCCGATGTCCGTGATCCCAAAGCGCCGAAAGTCGAGAAATTCAGCAACATCGGCAAATCGCCCTATGATGGTCTGGTGACGCCGGATGGTCGTTATTATCTGGCCGGTTTATTTGGCGAAGACGGGATTGCGATGCTGGACACCTGGCAACTCCAGCAAGACGTACAACGGATTCTGGCCAACTACGGCAAGGGTGAAGAGAAATTGCCGGTCTACAAAATGCCGCACCTGCGCGGCTGGGCGGTGGCCGGTCATCATGCTTATTTACCGGCCATCGGTCGGCATGAAGTGCTGATCGCCGATACGCTGAATTGGAAAGAAACCGGGCGGATTGCGGTACGCGGCCAACCGGTGTTCGTGGTGGCGCGGCCTGATGGGCGGCAAGTCTGGGTCAATTTCGCCTTCCCCGATAACGGTTACGTGCAGGTCATCGACACCCTCACCGGCCAAATCGTCCAAACGCTGGAGCCGGGCAAAGCGGTGTTGCATCTGGAATTCACCCCGCGCGGTGAAGCGGTGTGGATTTCGGCCCGCGATGATAACAAGGTCGTGGTCTACGACACCGCCAGTTTCGCCAAACTCGCTGAATTAGCGGTGGAAAGTCCCAGCGGGATTTTCTTCACCGCCCGCGCCCATCGCATCGGCTTTTGAGGCATTGCGATGGACACCGCCAATTTTCATTTGCTCAACGGCTTTCAGCGTGATTTCCCGCTGACCTCGGAGCCGTTTCGAGTCATTGCCGAGCAATTGGGACAGAGCGAAAGCGAGGTGTTGGCGGCGCTGCGGCGCTGGCAGGACGAGGGCAAAATCAGTCGGGTCGGGGCAGTCTTCGCCACTCGTAAACTCGGTGTCAGCACGCTGGCGGCGCTGGCGGTGCCGCCCGAACGGCTGGAAACGGTGGCGGCGTGGGTCAATGGCTACCCGGAAGTCAATCATAACTATCAGCGTGAATACGCTTTTAATCTGTGGTTCGTGCTGACAGCGGCCTCCTCCACCCGCTTGCAGACGATTCTGGCCGACATCCGGCACAAGACCGGCTTGCCGCTGCTGGATTTGCCGTTGCTGGAAGCCTTCCATATCGACCTGGGTTTCGACCTGCGCCACGGCGGACGCCAGCGGCCACGCACTGAACCGAAGACCGAACCTACGTCAGCACCAGTGACCCTGAGTGAGCCGGACCGCGAGTTATTGGCGGCGCTGCAACCGGGCTTGCCGCTGGTCAGTCGGCCTTATCAGGCGTTGGCGCATTCGCTGGGCTGGCGTGAACAGGCAGTGATTGCGCGGCTGCGCGACTGGCTGGAACAGGGCGTTATCAAGCGGCTTGGCGTCATCGTCCGCCATCGGGAACTGGGCTATCGCGCCAACGCGATGGTGGTGTGGGATATTCCCGATACGGAAGTCAGCGCGGCAGGTCGGGCGCTGGCGGGGGAAGCGGGCGTTAATCTCTGTTATCGCCGTCCGCGCCGGTTGCCGGATTGGCCGTATAACCTGTTTTGCATGATGCACGGTCGGGAGCGCGATGAGGTGCTGGCGCGGATTGAGGGCTTAGGTGCGCGTCACCGACTGGCAACGTACCCACATGCGGCCTTGTTCAGCACCCGCTGTTTTCGGCAACGCGGGGCTTGGTATCTGCCAGCGGTCACTGCGTCGGAACAGCGCGAAAACCGGCAGGTCGCGCCCGGTGAGGCCGTCGCATGGACGAATTAAAGCGGCGGCTGATTGATGAATGGCAGGGGGGTTTCCCGCTGACCGAGAGGCCTTTTGCGGTGCTGGCCGAGCGGCTGGGATCTGACGAAGAGACGGTCTTGCAGAGTCTGCGGGCGTTGTTAGCGGATGGCACCTTGACCCGCTTTGGCCCGCTGTATCAAATCGAGCGGCTGGGTGGGGCGTTTTCGCTGGCGGCCTTGCAAGCGCCAGAAGCGGATTTTGAGCGGATCACTGCACTCGTCAATAGTTTTCCCGAAGTCGCCCACAATTACCGCCGCGACCATGCCTTGAATATGTGGTTTGTGCTGGCGACGGAAACGCCCGCGCAGATGCAGGAAACCGTCGAGCGTATTGCCGCAGCGACCGGCTTGCCGGTGTTTAACTTCCCGAAGGAGAAGGAATATTTTATTGAGGCACGGTTTGCGGTGGGAGCGCGGTCGGCGGTGGTGCAAGCACCGGCTCCCTCGGCCCCCTCTCCCCCAACCCCTCTCCCGCAAGGGGAGAGGGGGGCTATGGTAGCGGCGTTGCGCCCTTTGATTCTGGAGACTCAGGCCGGATTGCCGCTGACTGCGCAGCCGTATCATGCGCTGGCCACGCAATTGGGCAGCGATGCGCCGACCGTCATCAACGGTTTGCGAACCCTGCTGGATGCCGGAGCGATTCGCCGTATCGGTGTGGTGCCGAATCATTACCGCATCGGCTACGCGGCCAATGGCATGACGGTGTGGGATGTGGCCGATGAGGCCGTGGATGCCTTGGGCGAGCAGGTCGGCGCGTTGGAGTTCGTGACCCATTGCTACCGTCGCCCGCGCCATCTGCCGGATTGGCCTTATAACCTGTTTGCCATGGCGCATGGGGCCAGTCGGGAAGAAGTGGTAGCAAAAGCGGAGCACATCGCCGATGTTTTGGGTGATGCCTGCCGTCATCGCGCCATTCTCTACAGCACTCAAATTCTTAAGAAGACCGGCTTGCGCTTGAGTGATGAAACCGGCATGGCGGCGAGGGCAAAACGTGACCACTGACCGGAGTGCCGTTTTAACTGGCAAGTTCTTTAATCTTTTTATCGTTATAAGATACTTTTTCTCCTGATATTACTGTTGCATTTTGTGTAGTTAGTGACTCAAAAACTTCTGCTGATATCTGAGGAGAATCTTTGAATTTATTTCTGATACTATTGAGTAGAGTACTCTTTTTTGCTGGCCTGTTTTTACTGTAAGTCACCAGATGTTGGCAGTATGCTTTAATGGGAGATAGTGAAGTGGTAGGAGTAGTAATAACTGGTTTTTCATCTTTTTTTGTACCCACACGCTCTGCCGAATACCCTTGGCTTTTGAGCAGATTCACGACATGATCTAAGTCTGTATCATTTGATATAATTATAAAATTTGTTTCTTTATTTGACTGTTGCATGATAGCACCGGCAAAAAAACAAATGCCAAAATCTGCTGAATTCTTGCCACCGTTTTCCATTTTGAAAATTTTCAGCTTATTTGAACTAACTGTTGCACTTAAAGGAACAAGCCAATCTAAAGGTATTTTTGCTCCACTCTGTGCATAGCAAATAACGACTTGGGAAAATTGCTCTAAATTTTTCTTTAACTGATTAATCTGGTTAGGACAATTCTCTAAATCAATTAATAACACTGTAGAGACATTATCATCGCTTTGATTGTCTTCCATTATGATACTTCCTGAATTTAACTAGGCTAGTCTAACCTTTAGAGTGAATAGCGCCACCAATGGCCCGGTATCCACAAGGATCATCGCACATCTTTCCGGCAGATGGCTTCGACAATCGCCGACTTGGCATTCCGCGCCGGTGCAATGGCATAACCGCCATCGCCCAAATCAAGCTGACGGAAAATCTCGTAAGGCTTGCGTCGCCCCTGCTCCAAGATGCCGTTTTCGTAGGCGGTCAGGCTCTGTTTCAACGCCTCCGAACTGGAAAGTCCCGTCATGGCTGTTACCCGCTCCAAGGTGCGTTCGGCGTCTTCGTCCAGCCGGACAGTTCGGGTACTCATGGAATTCACTCCTTATTTTTCAAAAGAATACGAATCTTAATACAGGCGACCGTGATCGACAACGGAGCGTGGCCACCTTTGCAGCCCTGCAACTGAAGGAAATCGCTTATGTTCCGCATCACCCAATTCATGCAGGAAATCGCCCAGCCGACGCCACTGGGGCCAAAGCGCAACCCACCCGGCCCGGTGGTGATTTGGAATCTGGTGCGGCGCTGCAATCTGGCCTGCAAGCACTGCTATTCGATTTCCGCCAATACCGATTTCCCCGGTGAATTGACGACCGAGGAGGCGTTTACCGTCATGGACGACTTAAAAGCCTTTCGGGTGCCGGTGTTGATTCTGTCCGGCGGCGAGCCGCTGCTGCGTCCTGACATTTTCACCATCGCCCAGCGGGCCAAGGCGCTGAAGTTCTATGTCGCGCTGTCGTCGAACGGGACGCTCATCACTCAAGACAACATCCAACACATCGCCGAAGTCGGCTTTGATTATGTCGGCGTCAGTCTGGACGGCATCGCCGACACCCATGACCGGTTCCGTCGCCAGACCGGCGCTTTTAACGCCTCGTTGCGCGGCATCCGGCTGTGTCAGGAACGCGGGGTCAAGGTTGGGATTCGCTACACCATGACCGAAGACAACGCCCACGACTTGCCGCGTTTGCTGGCGTTGCTGGAAACCGAGCAGATCGACAAATTCTATTTCTCCCACCTCAACTACGCCGGGCGCGGCAACCGCAACCGCAAGGACGACGCCCATCACCGCACCACCCGTCAGGCGATGGATGTGCTGTTCGACACCTGCTGGCACTCGGTACAGGCGGGCGAATCACGGGAGTTTGTGACCGGTAATAACGATGCCGACGGCGTGTATTTACTGTACTGGGTGCGCCGCCATTTTCCGCATCTGGAACAACATCTTCGCGCCAAACTGGCGCAATGGGGTGGCAACGCCTCCGGCGTCAATGTCGCCAATATCGACAATCTCGGCAACGTCCACCCCGATACCATGTGGTGGCATTACACCCTGGGTAATGTCCGTGAACGACCGTTTTCCGCCATCTGGCCGGATGTCTCTGACCCGCTGATGGCCGGATTGAAAGCCAAACCGCGCCCGGTGAAAGGCCGCTGCGGTCAATGCGCCTATTTCGACATCTGCGGCGGCAATACCCGCGTTCGCGCCCAGCAACTGACCGGCGACCCGTGGGCCGAAGACCCGGCCTGTTATCTCGATGATGAGGAAATCGGCATCGCAGCCGGTGGCGAGCGGCTGACCGTCACCCCCTATCACACGCCACGCCGGAGCGTCGCCTAATGAAAAAAACGGTGTTACTTGCCGGTCTGCTGACTGTCAGCCTCGCCGCTCACGCTGCCCCCGACCCGGCACCACTCTATCAACAGCATTGCGTGGCCTGTCATGGCGTTGACCGTCTCGGTGGTTTGGGGCCTGCGCTGCTGCCGCAAAATCTGGAGCGGCTGAAAAAAGCCGAGGCGCTGACCGTTATCACCGCCGGACGGCCCGCCACCCAAATGCAAGGCTTTCAGGACAAGCTCAAGCCGGACGAACTCCAAGCGTTGGCCGATTTCATCTACACCCCGCCCGCCGTGACGCCGCAGTGGGGCGAGCCAGAAATCCGCGCCTCGCGGGTCGAGCCGGTCAAGCCGGGCAGCCTGCCGGATAAGCCGAGTTTCAGCGCCGACCCGCTCAATTTGTTCGTGGTGGTGGAAGCGGGCGACCAGCACGTCACCATTTTAGACGGCGACAAATTCGAGCCGATTCACCGTTTCCCCAGTCGCTTCGCCCTGCACGGCGGGCCGAAATTCACCCCCGATGGCCGCTATGTGTTTTTCGCCTCACGCGATGGCTGGATTAGCAAATTCGACCTTTACAACCTGAAAGTGACCGCCGAAATCCGCGCCGGGATTAACACCCGCAATATCGCGGTGTCCGGCGACGGCCAGTGGGTAATGGCGGCCAATTACCTGCCGCAGACGTTGGTGCTGCTGAAAGCGGCGGATTTAAGTCTGGAGCGCATCATTCCGGTGGTCAGCGCATCCGGCAAAGGTTCGCGGGTATCGGCGGTGTACGACGCCGCGCCGCGCAAGAGTTTTGTCGCCGCGCTCAAGGACATCCCCGAACTGTGGGAGATGAGCTACGACCCCAAAGCCGAGCCGGTGTTCAAGGGCTACGTCCACGATTACAAGATGGGCGAAGCAATGCCGCTACCCGGCCAATGGACGCCGCGCGTGACCCCGCTTGACGCCATTTTGGATGATTTCTTCTTCAGTCAGGATTACGCCTACGTGCTGGGCGCGGCCCGCCCCGCCGACGGCAGCGACCAACCCGCACCCGGCGGTCAGGTGGTCAATCTCGACATACGGCGCAAAGTGGCCGATTTGCCGCTGACCGGTCTGCCGCATCTCGGCTCCGGCATTTCCTGGACCTATCAGGGTCGTCCGGTGATGGCAACGCCCAATCTTAAACAAGGCGTGGTCAGCATCATCGACATGAAGGATTGGAAAATCGTTAAGGAGATTAAAACCGCAGGCCCGGCCTTTTTCATGCGCAGCCACGAAAACACCCCTTACGCTTGGGTGGATGCGATGATGAGCAAAGATAAGGACACCATGCAGTTACTCGATAAAAATACGCTGGAAATCGTCAAAACCTTGCGCCCGGAACCCGGTAAAACGGCTGCCCACACTGAATTCACCCGCGACGGTAAATACGCTTTGGTGTCGATTTGGGAAAACGATGGCGCACTGGTGGTCTATGACGCCGCCACCCTGAAAGAAGTCAAACGCCTGCCGATGCGGAAACCGGTCGGTAAATACAATGTCTATAACAAAATCACTCGCTCTGAGGGCACCAGCCATTAATCCGCAATCTGCACTCTGGAATTTAGGATTCCGCCCGTTTTTTCTCGGTGCGGCGATTTTTGCCGTGATTTCTATGGCGCTGTGGACCGGCGTTTATATTCATCACTGGCCGCTGCCCATTCAGAAAATCACGATGTTTCAATGGCACGCCCATGAAATGATTTACGGTTTTGCCATGGCAGTGATTGCCGGATTTCTACTCACCGCTGTTAAAAACTGGACCGGGGTCCAAACCCTGCACGGGGCGGGTTTAATGGGTTTGTTTGCCCTGTGGGCCGTGCCGCGTGTCTTATTCCTGTTCGGGACGCCGTTGCTGGCCATCGCGGGCTTTTTTGACGTGGTGTTTATGGTGGGGCTGATTGCGGCGATTTTTCACCCGATTTATCAAGTCAAGCAATGGAAACAAGCGGGTATTCTGGTCATTCTGGCGCTCTTGCTGCTGGGCAATCTGCTGTTTTATCTCGGTACAGTCGGCATTGTGGAAAACGGCGTCTGGATCAGTAGTCGCGCGGGGCTGTTTCTGATTATCGGGCTGATTCTGTTTATGGGCCGCCGTGTCATTCCCTTTTTTATCGAAGTCGGGGTGGGTTATCCGATTAAGGTCAAAAACTCCGCCCGGTTGGATCAAGCGATTATCGGCTTGTACAGCCTGTTTCTAATTGCCGAAGTCGGCATTGGCAATGAATGGCTGGTAGCGGTGCTGGCGCTGGCGTTATTGATCGCTAATTCAATCCGACTAGCGGGCTGGTATACGCCCGGTATTTGGAAAAAGCCGTTACTGTGGAGTCTGTTTATCGCATTCGCCGCCATTAACTTGGGCTTTCTGCTGATGGTATTAACGCCGCTGCTGAAGCTGTCGCCACTGATGGTGCTTCATGCGTTTAGCGTCGGCGGGATTGGCGTCATCATTCTCAGCATGATGGCGCGGGTCACGCTGGGCCATACCGGGCGCAATGTGCAACAGCCGCCTAAAACCGTACCGATTGCTTTGTTCATTTTGCTGGCGGGCGCGGTGTTCCGGGTCATCGTGCCGCTGCTGACCTCGCACTATTACCTGATGTGGGTGGCGATTTCGCAGCTTTTATGGATTGCTGCATTTTTGTTGTTCCTCATCAGCTACTTGCCGATGCTGATCAAGCCGAGAGTGGATGGCCAGTTTGGTTGAAGCCAGACGATGGCAATTATGGAAAGAAGCTTCTGGAATCACGGCGTGCAGCCTGGACAGAATATTGCTTATGGCTTATCCGTAGCCGGATAGTGAACGTCTGTAATCATGAGATCACATGGCCTGATCAATACCTGGATAATCATCGAAATGTTTCAAAGTGAATCAGGCTCAGGCCATTGATGTTTCATTCTGAAACATCTCACGCCCAATTTACTTCTTTTTTATCAAGTTAAATATTCCACAAAAGTTTCTATCCTGATTTTTATAAGGTTTTCTAAAAAATTAGGCTTAACGGGTTTATTGGCATAATTTTCGCTTAATGATGAGTGCCGGGATAGGTATCCGACGATGGGGTGAGGTAAAGGGAGAAGGGAAACGGATAGCCTCACCTGTTCCTTTCAATAGGCTCGGTGTGCTTTAAGGCAATAATCGGATAGCGATATCCCTCCAAGAGCCTATCACGGCACTACAAGGATGTACCTACCATAGCAAAATGGGGTATGAAAATTATGGGTTCGGTAACAAACCGCCGTTCCAAGAGAACTTAAAATTCAATCTCTTGGAACGGTTGGTTTCACTTCTTGGCTTCAATTAAACGGTCAAACGATTGTACAGCCGCACCAACTGGCGCGGTAGGTCTTCCGGATGGCGGATCAGTACAAATCCCTCCTTGCCAAAGACATACGGCAAATAATCGTCCGCATCCTGATCAATGGTTACGCAAAACGGATGCAAACCCTGACGCCGCGCCTCCAGCAACGCTATCCGCGTGTCTTCAATCCCATAACGCCCCTCGTAATGATCCAGGTCGTTCGGTTTGCCGTCGGTCAGTAGCAGCAGCAGGCGGCGGGCGGCGGTCTGTTGGCCTAACAGCGCCGTGGCATGGCGCACCGCTGCCCCCATCCGGGTGTAATAGCCCGGCTTGATGGCGTTGATCCGGCCGCGAATCGACGCGGTGTAGCGCTCGCTAAAGGACTTAATCCGATGCAAGCGGACATGCTGACGCTTGCGGGAAGAAAAGCCATATAAGGCGAAACGGTCGCCGGTGACCGCCAGCGCTTCGGAGAACAGAAACAAGCTGTCGCGGATGACTTCGATCACACGACCTTTGTTATTGACCCAGGCATCGGTTGACATCGACAAATCGGCCAGCAACAGACAAGCCAGGTCGCGTTCCTGGCGGGCTACTTGTCGATAGAGTCCCTGTTCATGCTGATAGCCGCTACCGGCACAATCGGCAGCATGACGCACGCAGGCATCTAGATCCAGTTCCTCGCCATCGGGTTGCGAGCGCCGCCAGCCGCGCGCGGGGCGCAGAATCTCAAATTGCCGCCGCAGTCGGCGCGCATCGCGGCGCAAGGCGGGGGGCAGCTCACACGGTTCGGCGCGACGGGCCAGCATTTCCTGCACGCAGCAGTAATCCGCCAGCAAGATTTGTTGACGATAATCCCATTCCGGCCATTTGATCCCCGGTCCTAACGGCAAATCGTCGTGGCTGGCGGAGGGCAAATCGAGATCGAAGCGCACCCGTGATGCGGTGGTGGAACTATCCTGCGTGACGCTTAAAACCTCCATTTCATCCGCCGTTCGGGCGGCATCGGCTGCCGGATCATCATCGGTCGGGCGATTGACCCGTACATATTCCGCCCACGACAGCAGACTTTCCGCACGAAACGGCGAGAGAAAGCTGTTTTGTCGTTCCGGTAGTTCGCTGCGCTCAGCGCGACGACGTTGGCGGTCGCGTTCGGCAGGAGCGCCGCCCCCGGAGTGAGCCTCGCTCTCCCGACGCGGAGCCTGTCCGGTGGCTGTAACCGGCGCTGGATAGAGCCAGAGTGGCACCGGTTGCAGCGGGCGGCGCGCGGCGGCCCACGTCAACACACTACCCGGTTCCTGCAAGGCTTGGCGTAACTGGCTTTCCTGCGCCGCTTCCTCCGGCGGCAGGCGTTCCGGCGCAATCCGCATCGCCAGCGTGGCCGTGACTAGACACTGATAGCGGGCTTGCAGGCCGGGGTAACGCTCCAGCGCAATCCGCGTTCCCTGCTGATTTTGTCGCCACCAGGGCGCATCAGGATCAACCGCATCGTGAGCGGCTGCCAAGGCAATCAGCCAAAGGTACAAATCACGATTCAAGTCCTGGGATGGGAACAGTGCGATTCTGGCGGGTAACTGCAAGGTTTCCAGGTCGCGGCTGGCGAAATCGGTTTTTTCTCCCGATCCGGCAAGCCGCGCCAGCCAGCCTCGGCGGGCACCGTGTCGCCGTGCGGTCGTTGCCGCTACCCGCAAGCCGGGATCACCGCCGAAAGCGCGAAACAATAAGCCAGCGGTTTTTTCGATGTTGGCCAATGTGACCGCTGCATCGGCGTACTGCGGTTGCGCCGCACGGGTGATGAAGCGATGCCACAGCGCGCCGACGTGCTCTTCCATTAGCTGGCGTTGGTTTCGGCGGACACCACATTAACAGCGGAAGGTTGCAACGGTCGGGCTGGAATTCTGGTCGGCTTGATGGGCGATTGATGGGTCAGCAGCCCCTCGGCACCCTCCGCCTGCAACGCCTGTTGATCGGCAATCCAGGTCAGCAACCCGCCGCTTGGATTATCGCGCTGCACGCTGTGACAGGCGTCGATGCACTGGCCGCATTGGGTACAGGCGAACATCAGCCGCTTGATGGTGCGCGGTTTCAGTCGCATCGGACAGACATGATCGCAAAACGATGGACAACTGGCGCAATCGCGGGCGCGTTCCCGTTGATAGCCCACCACCATCGCCCGACGATTGGTCATCCACGCCAGACTTTGAAACATCCCTACGGCACAGGCGTAGCGGCAGAACAAATGCCGGGCAAAGGTAAATTCGGCAAAGAGCGCCACGGTACCGATGCCGATAAACAGTCCCTGATTGCGGGTCAGACTCCCGCTGAACAGGTTGGCGTACACCTCGGCAGGCGGGAGCAGATAGGTCAGCAGCGCCACCGCCCACAGGAAGGCAAAGGCCAGCGCGAAGGGTATCACCAGCAGCCAATAGCGGCGATCGGTCGGCGCAGGCGTCCCGTCGGGATGCCAGACAGGCCCTGGTTTCTTATCCCACATACTTTGCTTACCGCTGGCTTTACGGACCAGTTGATTGATCGTTTCTACCACCGAAAAATGCGGACATAGCCAGCCGCAGTACAACCGACCCCAGCGCCAGGCCACGCCCAGCACGGTCGCCGCGACCAGCAGCGCCGGCGTGATGACCCGCAACAAAATATTGAGCGTCATCTGCGTGTTGTCGATGCGACCTGCCAGATAATCGTCTATCCCCAGCGTCCATGGCTGACCGAACACGATCAAATGACCCGCGATTAGATCAAAGCGCAGCAGGTCGAAAATCGGGGCGAAGATGAACAGGATGAAAAAACCACCCTGATAGTAAATGCGCTTACGCTGAAAAGCGGTCATGACGGTATTTTCATCCGATAAAGCTGGCGTTTACCACATCAAGCAGCGCGGCAGCGGTCTGCTCATCGTCGGTCAGTGCTTCCACCAGCGCTACTCGGCAGGCGGTCACTTGATCCATACCGCTGTGTATCAATTGGGCGGCGTACACCAGCAGGCGAGTGCTGGGAACCTCATCTAGATCGTGCTCTTTCAAGGCGCGGAATGAGCCGGCCAGCTTGACCAGTTGGGCCGCAATGGTCGCATCGCAGCCGGTTTCGCCCATAACGATGGCTCGCTCATGCTCCGGGCTGGGGAAATCAAAACGCAGCGCCAGAAAGCGTTGTCGCGTCGAAGGCTTCAGACTCTTCAACAAATTCTGATAGCCGGGATTGTAAGACACCACCAGCATAAAACCGGGCGGCGCGGCCAATAGTTCGCCGGTGCGTTCGATAGGCAATACCCGCCGGTCATCGGCCAAGGGATGCAAAACCACCGTGGTATCTTTACGCGCTTCCACCACTTCATCCAGATAGCAGATGCCGCCTTCCCGTACCGCACGGGTCAACGGCCCATCGCACCAGACCGTCGCACCGCCTTGTAAAAGATGCCGCCCAACCAGATCGGCAGCGGAGAGATCATCATGACAAGCTACCGTATGCAGTGGTAAACCGAGCCGCGCGGCCATGTGGGCGACGAAACGGGTTTTGCCACAGCCCGTCGGCCCCTTGATCAACAGCGGTAGGCGATTGCGCCAGGCCGCCTCAAAAATCGCGCACTCATCTCCAAATGGTTGGTAGTAAGGGATAGTCGCGTCGGATGCAATGGACTGAGGTTTGAGAAACATGTGATTCCCCTCTCCCCCAGCCCCTCTCCCGCAAGGGGAGAGGGGAGTTTTCATGGTGGTGTTAAGGAGTAGCGGGTTGCGCTTGCACTGGTTTGATCGTCTCAACCGGGTCGCTCACCACAACGGTTTGCGGCTTGTTTTTGGCAAAGAAGCTGTACAAATACACGACCAGCCCGATGAGGAACACCAGCCCGGCCAGCTCGCGCAGCCAGTAGAAGATATGCAACTGATCCTGCACCTGCATAAACGATTGCGGGTTCGGAATGATCCGTTGCAGCCATAATTGCAGGATACCGGCGGCGGTCAGGAACAAGGTGATAAACACCATCGAAACGGTCATCAGCCAAAATGACCACATTTCCAGCACTTGCGCCCGCTCCGGGTTCACTTCGCGGCCACGCAGCAAGGGCATGGCGTAGGAAATAATGGTCAGCACCACCATCACATACGCGCCATAAAACGCCATGTGGCCGTGAGCGGCGGTAATCTGGGTGCCGTGGCTGTAGTAATTGATCGGAGCCAGCGTATGCAGAAAACCCCACACGCCCGCGCCAAGAAAGGCCATCACCGCTGTACCGAGCGCCCATAGCACAGCCGCTTTATTGGGATGTTCACGGCGGCGACGGTTGACCATATTGAAGCAAAACACCACCATCGCGAAGAACGGCAGCGGCTCCAGCGCCGAGAAAAATCCGCCCCACCAGGTCCAGTAACCGGGCGCGCCGATCCAGTAATAATGATGGCCGGTGCCGACCAAGCCGCTCACCAAGGCCAGGGTGATAATCACATACAGCCATTTCTCGATCACTTCCCGATCCACGCCGGTTACCTTGATCAGCACAAAGCCAAGAATAGCCGCCATGATCAATTCCCAAACGCCCTCCACCCACAGATGCACCACCCACCACCAGAAATATTTATCCAGCACCAGATTGGATGGGTTGTAAAAGGCGAACAGGAAAAACACCGCCAGGCCCACCAGACCGGTCAGCAGAATAATGGTGATGGCGGTCTTGCGACCTTTCAGCACGGTCATACCGATGTTGTAGATAAAACCGAGCGCCACGATCACAATGCCGATTTTGGTGTAGGTCGGCTGCTCCAGAAACTCGCGGCCCATGGTCGCTAACAGATTATTACCACCGATTTCCGTCAGGCGCTCATACGACACGCTCAGATAGCCAACGACCGTCAGCGCGCCGGCCACCAGAAAAACCCAGAACAGGACGTGCGCCAGTAACGGGCTGTGCAATTCGGTTTCGGATTCTTCCGGCACCAGATAATAGGCCGCGCCCATAAAGCCAAACAGCAGCCAGACGATCAGCAGATTGGTATGCACCATCCGGGCGATGTTGAATGGAACCGCCGGAAACATGAAATCGCCAATCACGTATTGCAGACCCATGATCAGGCCGAACAGGATTTGCCCGACGAACAGGCCAATTGCGGCGATAAAGTAGGGTTTAGCCACCGCCTGGGATTGGTATTGCAGTAATGACATAAGCAGTTTTCCTCTGTGGTAAGCCAGGCGTCAGCCTTCAATATTCGGCGGCCATTTTTCAGTATTGATTTCCGAGGTCCATTTCAGAAATGCCACCAGATCATCCAGTTGCGCATCGGTAAAGTTAAATTGCGGCATCTGGCGGCGTCCTGGCACTTTGGTCGGCTGGGCTTTGATCCAGACCTTAATAAAATCGCCACCGCGTCGCGGATAGACATTGCCCAGTTCCGGTGCGAAGTAGGCCCCCTCGCCCAGCAGCGTGTGGCAACCGATGCAATTGCGGGTTTCCCACAGATGTTTGCCGCGCACGACCTGTTCGGTCAGATTAGCGGAATTGGATCGTTTCGGAACTTGCCAGGTCGTGTGAAAGGTCAGCGCGAGAAACAGCAGCACCGAAAACACGGTGCCCCCGTAAAAGATATTGCGCGCCATTGCTTTGGTAAAAAATTGGCTCATGAGCACCTCTAATCCGGCGATGATGCAGACTGTCGGTCTGCCCCATAAAGGCAGACGGAAACCGTCATCATTTTCCGAAAAAGCCCGCCCTTCTTCCTTGATCAAGATCAAGCCAGACCACTTAAAACGCCTTAAGACCGATACGCAACCTGCTTGATCCGTTCGGGTGAGTGCCGACGATCAGACCTTTAAGGCCAACGTTAAACCTGAGCGCAACTCGCACACACCCCATACAAAATAATATCGTGGCGCTGAACGCGAAAATCCGGCGGTGCCAGTTGCTCTAAATGCTCAACGCAGCCTTGCAAATCAAACACCTGCTGGCAGCTCTCGCAAATAAAATGATGATGATGACCACGCTCGGTCGGCTCATAACGCGGTGATGCGCCCGGAATTTCAACGGCGGCAATCAGCCCATCGGCCATAAATGTTTTCAAGGCGCGATACACCGTCGCCAGGCCCATCCCAGCGCCATCCTGCTGCGCCTGCTCCCGAATCTCCTGAGGCGTCAACGGGCGCTGGGACTGCTGGAGGATTTGCAAAATCACGTTCCGTTGCCGCGTGGCATAGCTCATCTTCAATACTCCCCTTGACTGAATTCGAGAATCCATTATCGTATTTAGAAATTGAGAACCCAATCTCGAATCGACTGAGCGATCGCTAATGCCTAAAGATACCGCCGATTCCCGCGTTCCCGTTACGGTGCTGACCGGTTTTCTCGGTGCGGGGAAAACCACCTTGCTCAACCGCATTCTCACCGAACAGCACGGCCAGCGTCTTGCAGTGATCGAAAACGAATTCGGTGAGATCGGCATTGACCAGGCACTGGTCATCAACGCTGAAGAAGAAATTTTCGAGATGAATAACGGCTGCCTGTGCTGCACGGTGCGCGGCGATCTGATTCGGATTCTCGGTAATCTAATGAAGCGCCGCGATAAATTCGACCGGATTCTGGTTGAAACGACTGGTCTGGCCGATCCCGGCCCGGTAGCCCAAACTTTTTTCATGGACGATGAGATAAAGGAAAATCTGCGGCTGGACGGCATTGTCACCGTAGTCGACTGTAAGCACGTCGCGCAGCATCTGGGGGATAGCGCAGAATGCCGTGAACAGATTGCCTTCGCCGATACGCTGGTGCTTAACAAGGTTGATCTGGTGGACGGCCCCAGCGTGGACGCGCTGGAAGTACGCCTGCGGGCGATGAACGGGCTGGCGAAAATCCAGCGCACAGAATTGGCCCGCGCCGATCTTGCCCAGGTGCTGGATGTGGGTGGCTTCGATCTAAAGCGGGCGCTCGACCTTAACCCGGCGTTTCTGGAGCCGGAATATCCATTCGAGTGGTGCGGCGGTTACGCTCTGCCTGCCGGTGAATCGATGTTGACGCTGGCCAAGGGTCCTGATCCAGCCATGAGCGTGGTGCTGTTGCCGGTCGCTGAACCAAGCGATAGGGCCGATGCCTGCGCCCGTGCTACCGCGCTATTCGCAGCGACGGCTACCGAGATGCCCCCTGGCGAGGCGCTGCAACCGGGCGCTGATCACTACCGGTTGCTATTAACCGCGCCCTCGGCTGGCCATTCGTTCCCACTGCGGCTGAAACAGGCCGAACACGTCGCGCTCTTTACCCAGCACCACCCGGATGAATTCGCGCTACGGGTGCTTGATCCGGCTGGCCAACTCCTGCAACCCCGCTACGCGCACACGTACAACGCCAGCCATACCCATGACGATTCGGTGTCCTCAGTGGGCCTGGTGGAGGAACAGCCCGTCGATCCGCTCAAGCTTAACCACTGGCTGAGCGAACTGCTACGCGAGAAGGGCGCGGATATCTTCCGTATGAAAGGCGTCTTGCACCTGGTCGAAAACGCCAATCGTTTCGTCTTTCAGGGCGTACACATGTTGTTCGACGGCCAGGCGGATCGACCCTGGCGCAGCGATGAGCCGCGCCTGAGTCAGCTTATTTTCATCGGCCGCCATCTGGATCGCGCAGCGTTGACTACCGGTTTTCGCGCCTGCCTTGCCTCAGGCCCGCGATGAGTATCCGCAAAGCGGTGGCAGCACGGATACGCTGGGTGGGTGAACTGGCTGATGGCGTTCAGGATTTGGCGTGGTCGCCGGATGGCCGCTGGCTGGCGGCAGCGGCGGTGAGTGGCCCGATCAGCCTGATGGCCTGCTCCAGCGGCCGAAGTGAGCGGGCGTGGCCGGGGCACGACGGCGGAACACTGAAACTGGCCTGGTCACGTGATAGTCAGCGGCTGGCCAGTGGCGGTCAGGACGGTTATGCGCGTGTTTGGAACGTGTCGGAGAATACCGAGGGCCAGCTCTTGCCCGGCGGCAGCGACTGGGTTGGCGGTGTGAGCTTCGCCCCGCACGCTGACTGGCTGGTAACCGCCGCCGGTAAAGAATTACGGGCCTGGAATCGCGCCGGACAACCGCTGCATCACAGCAAACCGCACACCAGCACCATTACCGATCTGGCCTGGCACCCCCGCCAACCCCTGCTGGCGTCGTCGGCTTTCGGCAAAGTTCACCTGTGGGATTGGCGCTCGCCAGAGGTGCCCCCGGAACAAAGCCTGTGGCATCCGTCCTCGTTATTGAACGCGCGCTGGTCGCCAGATGGTCGTTATCTGGCCTGCGGCTGTCAGGACAACAGCCTGCGCTGCTGGACCTGGCCGGATGCAGAGAATTTTCAAATGAGCGGTTATGCCAGCAAACTCACGGCACTGGCCTGGGATAGCGCCTCACGCTGGCTGGCCACGGCGGATCGAGACATTGTGACGCTTTGGGATTTTGAACAGGGACCGCCGATGGGCGGCACTCCGCTTAATCTTGAGGGGCCATCCGACGCCGTTCGCGATCTGGCCTTTCAGAATGGGAGCCAATGGCTGGCGGCTGGCGACCGCAGCGGCCAGCTTGTTATCTGGAATCTCACGGCGCACGGCGGCCAACTGTTGTGGCAGGGCATCTTGCGCGGCGGTTTTCAGCGCCTGGCCTGGCATCCGCAGCAGCGGTTGCTGGCGGTCGGTGGCGAAGACGGTTCCGTCACTGTTTTCGAGTTCGCTGCATGAAGCGGTCATCTTCCCCGTTTAGCCTGCTGGCCTGCGCCGCACTGCACCGGGTCGGTGGCGCAGCGGTGCTGATTGCCGGACTCTGGCTGGCTGTGGCCTGGGCGCTGCATTAGTTCGCTATGAATGCTGCCTTGAGTCTGGACAATCTGACGGTCTGCTATGACCGCCATCCGGCGATTCACCATCTGTCTGGCGCGTTTGCCCGCGGCTCCCTGACGGCGGTGGTCGGCCCCAACGGCGCGGGCAAAAGTACCCTGCTAAAAGCGATCATGGGACTGCTCCCCACCACGACCGGGCGCATTGACCATACCGCCCTGGCCCGCGCCGATATCGCCTATCTGCCGCAACAAGCGCAGATTGATCGGGCTTTTCCGATCACCGTGCTGGATGTTGTGCTGCTCGGCCACTGGCGGCGCATCGGCGTGTTGCGGGCGGTGACAGCGGCGGCGCGGACAACGGCGCTGGAGGCGCTGGCCGCCGTGGGTCTGGCGGATTTTCACAGGCGGTCGATTGGCAGTTTATCGGCGGGTCAGTTTCAGCGGGTGTTATTTGCGCGGATGCTGTTGCAAGACGCCCGCCTGATTCTGCTGGATGAGCCGTTTACCGCAATCGACGCCCGCACCACGGCTGATCTGCTGGAGGTAGTGCGCACCTGGCACGCCCAGCAACGCACCGTAATTGCAGTGTTGCACGATCTGGAGCAAGTCCGCGCCCATTTTCCTGAAACGCTGCTGCTGGCCCGTTCCAGCGTCGCCTGGGGGCCAACCGAGCGGGTGTTAACGGCGGCGCATCTGCAAAGCGCCCGCCAGATGGCCGAGGCGTGGAATGAACAGGCCGCGCGCTGTAGCGTGGGGGCGGGATGAATACCCTGTTTGAAGTCGGCATCGCGCCGTTTCTCGAATTCAGCTTTATGCGGCGGGCGCTGGTAGCCTGTCTGGCGCTGGGGCTGGGCTGCGGGCCGGTCGGAGTACTGCTGACGCTGCGCCGCATGAGTCTAATGGGCGATGCGCTCTCCCATGCGGTGTTGCCGGGCGCTGCCATTGGCTTTCTGATTGCCGGTTTTTCCCTCAGCGCGATGAGCACGGGCGGCTTTGTCGCCGGATTAATGGTGGCGCTGCTGGCTGGCCTGGTCACCCGCCTGACCGGTCAGCGCGAAGACGCCAGCTTTGCCGCCTTTTATCTGATTTCGCTGGCGTTGGGGGTGATGATCGTCTCCCTGCGCGGCAGCAGCATCGATCTGCTGCATGTACTGTTTGGGACTATTCTGGCGGTGGATGATCAGTCGTTGCGGCTGGTGGCCAGCATAGCCAGCATCACGCTGCTTTCGCTGGCGGTAATTTACCGCCCGCTGATCGTCGAGTGTTTCGACGCCGGTTTTCTGCAAGCGGCTCAGGCACACGGGGCCATCTATCACCTGCTGTTTCTGGTGCTAGTGGTGCTTAATCTGGTCGCCGGTTTTCAGGCGCTGGGCACGCTGATGGCGGTGGGCCTGATGATGCTGCCGGCGGCTGCCGCCCGGTTCTGGGCGCGCGATGTGTGGAGTCTGGCAGCGGTAGCGGCGTTGCTGGCGGTGCTATCCGGCTATAGCGGGCTGTTGCTGTCTTATCACTGCGACCTACCTTCCGGTCCGGCCATTATCCTCACCGCCGGGCTGTTGTATCTATGTTCCCTGGTGCTGGGCCGTCAGGACAGCCTTCTTAGGCGGTTCCTGCCCCGCCCGCATCTACAAGCCTGAAGAGGTTAACCCGGAGTGTTTTCATGCTGCCCTTTTTAATACGATGCCTGTTAATGATGTTGTTGGCGACGGCCAGCGTGGGAGCCGAACCCTTGCGGGTAGTGGCGACCTTCAGCATTCTGGCCGATATGCTCAAAAACGTTGGCGGCGATGATATTGTCGTTACCACCCTGGTCGGTGCCGATGGCGATGCCCACGTTTACGAACCCACCCCCGCTGACGCCAAGGCCGTCAGCCAGGCGCAACTGCTGGTCAGCAACGGTCTGGGTTTTGAAGGCTGGATTGAGCGTCTGGCGCAATCGGCTGGGTATCGGGGGCCGATGGTCATCGCCAGCGCGGGAGTTTCGCCCCGGCAGTTGGCAACAGAAGAAGCAGAGCAGCACACACCGACGCCTCCCCACTCTCCGGCGGCCCACACCCACGCGCGCGGTGCTGTTGACCCGCACGCCTGGCAGGATTTAGCCAACGAGCAACGGTACGTAGACAACATCATCACCGCGCTGGCTCAGGCAGACCCGGCCCACGCCGAGATGTACCGGCAGCGCGGCGGCGTCTATCGGGCGCAACTCCAGGAAACCGACCAGTGGGTGCGCGCCCAGTTGGCGACGATTCCGACCGCGCGGCGGCGCGTTATTACCTCGCACGATGCCTTTGGCTACTTCGGCGCGGCGTATGGGGTGGAATTTCTGGCCCCGGTGGGTTGGAATACCGAAAACGAACCATCGGCCAGGCAAATCGCCCGGCTGATTCGCCAGATTAAAAAAGAAGGAACGCGGGCGTTATTTGTGGAAAACATGAGTGACCCCCGTCTGGTCAAACGTATCGCCGATGAAGCGGGCGGCGTGGTGGGGGGCACCTTGTATGCAGACGCCCTGGCTCCGGCTGGGCAACCCGCTGACAGTTACATTGGCCTGTTCCGCTACAACGTGCCTGCGCTGGTGGCGGCAATGGCGAAAAACTAACAATGCCTGCGAGAATTAATACCATGAAGCTATCGATCCTTTGCAGTATCACGCTCGCTCTGGGCGGCGCGGGTGTGCCTGTCTTCGCCGCTCAGCCCCATGTCCACGGCGCTGGAGCCTTGCAACTGATCGTGGAAGGCAGCCAGTTACACGCAGAATTGCGATTACCGGCGATCAATGTGGTGGGGTTTGAGCATACGCCGCGCCAGCCCAAACATCGGCAAGCCGTGCAAAAGGCCGCCGCGCTGCTCAAGGAACCGGATCGGGTGCTGGCGCTGCCCGAAGCTGCCCAATGTGCCGCCGCGCCGGTCACGGTCGAGAGTGAATTGCTGGGCAGTGACCCTTTCGCCGCTGCGCAAAAAAAACCAGCGCATGAACACGGCGAGAAAGAAGAACATGCCGATTTCGAGGCGGTCTATCGGTTTGATTGCCGTCAGCCCGAAGCCCTCAAACGCATCCGCTTTGCCCTGTTCAAGCAACTGCCACATCTGGAGCAACTGGATGTGAACAGCGTGACAGCCACCGGCCAGCAGCACCAGCGCCTGACCCCACAACAGGATACCTTGACCCTGCCATGAGCCAACGGCCCGATGCCGCGCCCGACCCGGCAGCCGCCATCGCGATTGACGGGCTGCGGTTTCGCTGGCAGGCCGGGCGTCCCTGGGTACTCGACATTCCCCGCTTCACCCTGGCGGCCGGTGAGCGGTTGTTTCTGGCCGGTCCTAGCGGTTGCGGAAAAAGCACCTTGCTGGCGGTGGTGGCCGGTATCCATCCGGCGACCGAAGGCCAGGTCTGTGTGCTGGGCGCTGAATGGCAACGGCTGTCCAGCGCGGCTCGTGACCGCTGGCGAGCCGGGCAGTTAGGCATCATTTTCCAGCTCTTCAACTTATTGCCTTATCTGTCGGTATTGGAAAACGTGCTGTTGCCATGTCGCTTCTCCAGCGTCCGCCGCGCCCGTGCCGCCGCCAACGGTTCGCCAGAGGCTGAAGCGCAGCGCTTGCTGGCGCATCTGGGTTTGAAAGAACCGGGGCTGGCACAGCGCCCGGCCGCTGAATTGTCGGTCGGTCAGCAACAGCGCGTCGCCGCTGCCCGCGCTTTACTGGGCCGCCCGCAACTGATCATCGCCGACGAGCCAACCTCGGCGCTGGACAATGACCGCCGCCTGGATTTCGTCCGACTGCTGGGGCAGGAATGCGCCAGCGCCGGGGCGGCGCTGCTGTTTGTCAGCCACGACCGCAGCCTGGCCACGCACTTTGACCGCGTGGTGGAATTGCCTGCGATTAACGCTGCTGTTGGGGAGGGCTGAAGCCGTGGCGATGCTGGGGCTGGCGGCAAAAAGCCTGTGGAATCGCCGCCTGACCAGTACCCTGGTAGTGTTCGCCATCGCCCTGAGCGTGGCGTTATTGCTGGGCGTCGAGCGGCTACGCACCCAGACCCGCGCCAGCTTCGCCAATACCCTGTCGGGAACCGATCTGATCGTCGGTGCCCGCAGCGGGCCGATCAATTTGCTGCTCTATAGCGTGTTTCGGATTGGCGATCCCACCAACAATGTCCATTGGCGCAGCTATCAAACATTAGCAGCGCACCCGCAAATCGCCTGGAGCGTACCGCTGTCGCTGGGGGATTCCCATCGCGGTTTTCGGGTGCTGGGCACCACCACCGCCTATTTCGAGCATTATCGTTATGGTCACGGCCAGCCGGTGCGCCTGGCTCAGGGCCAGCGCTTTGATGATTTATTTGATACTGTGCTGGGCGCAGAAGTGGCCGAGCGGCTGGGCTATGGACTGGGCCAATCGGTCGTCATCGCCCACGGCGCGGGCGAGGTCAGTTTCGCTTTGCACGAGGATAAGCCGTTTCGGGTGGTTGGCATTCTGGCGCGCACCGGCACGCCGATTGATCAAACCGTGCATGTCCGTCTGGAAGCGATTGAAGCGATTCATGCCGACTGGCGCGGTGGCGCACCGACCCCCGGCCAACGGTTCTCCGCCACCGAGGTGCGCGACCTGGACTTGACGCCGAAGACCATCACCGCATTTCTGGTGGGCCTGAAATCCAAAACTGCGATTTTTCGTTTACAGCGCGACATCAACGAATTTGCCGGTGAACCGCTGCTGGCGATTTTGCCGGGCTTGACCCTGCAACAGCTTTGGGATTTATTGGGACTGGCTGAAAACGCCCTGCTACTGGTCTCCGGCGCGGTGGTGCTGGTCGGGCTGACCGTGATGCTGGCGGTCTTGCTCACCGGCTTAAATGAACGGCGGCGCGAGATGGCGATTTTGCGGGCGGTGGGCGCACAACCACGGCAGATTTTCGGCCTGGTGCTGGGCGAGTCCCTTACGCTGACTGCCCTTGGCGCGGTGGCAGGCGTTTTGCTGTTGCAAGCCGTGCTGGCGCTGGCCGGGCCGCTGCTGGAAACCCGGCTAGGTTTGCGGATTGCGGCGTGGCCCCCCTCTGGCCATGAAGGGCGTTTGCTGCTGGCGGTGCTTGGGTGCGGCGTGGCAGCGGGTTTGCTGCCTGCGCTACGGGCCTATCGTTATTCCCTTGCCGACGGCCTGACCGTCCGATTGTGAACCATGAACCGATTCGTATGGCTATTCAGTGGAGCGACGCTGTGGCTGGCGGGCTGCGATGCGCCGCCGCCCCCGGTCGCGCAAGCCCCGTCATCCCCAGCGGCGGTGATCATCCCGGAGGCTCCAGCCGGAGTGCGCACCCTGGAATGGGACGAGTTGATGCCCGCTAATTTTGATCCCGGCAAAGCGATTCAGGAGATGAACGCCGCCACGTTGAACGACAGCGACCCGCGCGCTCAGGAGATGATGGCCCGCTTGCGCGCCCTGTGGGATGAAGCGCCGGTCGTTAAGGCGCTGGATGGCTTGCAGGTGCGTCTGCCCGGTTTCGTGGTGCCGCTGGATAGCGATGGCCAGATCACCCGCCAGTTTTTGCTGGTGCCTTATTATGGCGCGTGCATCCACGTCCCGCCGCCACCGGCCAATCAAACGGTGCTGGTGGACGCGCCGATGGGCGCTAAAATCAAGCGGGCTTTCGATACCGTGTGGGTGATCGGTCGGCTTAGCGCGGGTCATGCGACAACGGATCTGGCCAAAGTCGGTTATACCCTGACCGCGACTGAAATCGCGCCCTATGTCCTGAAAAAGAATGCACCGTAATTAAGCGGGACCGGATGGATTGTCAACACGCGCATCGGAGTGGATCATAGTTCTCCTTTTCAAATTGACATGGAGAAAACGGGAATGACGATTCTTGAATTTCTCGCGGCTGAACACCGGTCCTGTGATGACAATTTTGCCGTGGTCGAAGAAGCAGCCCAGGGCGGTGACGCCGCTCGCTGCCGACACGAATTCCAACAGTTTCAGGCGGCCATGGAGCAGCATTTCCAAAGAGAAGAGCAGGCACTATTTCCCACCTTCGAGCAGACCACTGGCAACACGATGGGGCCGACGCGGGTGATGCGGCTGGAGCATCAGCAAATGCGCGATACCCTGGCCGAGATGGATGACGCGCTGGGCAAAGACGATCTGGCCGAATTTCTGGGCCAGTCCGAGACCCTGTTAATCCTGATGCAGCAGCACAACATCAAAGAAGAGCAGGTTCTCTATCCGATGTGTGACCGGTTTTTAGCCAATAACGCGGCGGCGGTGATCGCTGCCATGCAGGCCGTCCCGGCTCATTCACTCCCATGAGCCACTCCCATGAGCGCGCCGCCGGATATTCTGCTTGACGGGCGGGAGTTGGAGCCGCCAGGGCCGATGGAATTGGTGTTGGCGGCGCTGGATGACTTGCAACCGGGTCAGCGCATCCGATTTTTAATCCATCGCCAGCCTTATCCGCTGTATGACATTCTGCGCCGCCACCATTATCACTATGAAACCACAACACTATCCAGCGGCGACTTTGAAATTCTGATTTCTAGACCATGACCCCCACGGCGGGCCTTTCGCTGGAACAAGCGCCGCCATGGAGCGTACCGCTGCGCTTTTTCCTGACCGCGCCCTGGTTTCTGGTGTTGGCGGCGCTGCTGATTCTGTGGCAAGGCCCGGCTGTTTTTGCCAGCCGCTGGCTGCCTGCGACGCTGGCGCTGACCCATCTGCTGACGCTGGGTTTTATGGCACAGGTGATGCTGGGAGCCTTGCTGCAAATGCTGCCGGTGGTGGTCGGGGTGGTGGTGGCGCGTCCGCGCTGGGTTGCGGCATTGATTCATATTCCGCTCACTGTGGGAACCCTGGTGCTGGCGTTGGCGTTTTTAACCAGCAGTCCGGCCGGATTTCGGATTGCGTTTTTCCTGCTGGGATTGGCCTTTACCATAGCCTTGGCGGCGTTTCACCTGGCGCTGTGGCGGGCACCGGTGATCAGCGGTACCGTCATCGCCATGCGCTGTGCGTTGGTCGCGCTACTGGTCACGGTTGGCCTGGGGTTGTGGCTCGGCGGCTTCTTTGGCTGGGGCTGGCCGATCTCGGTCGTGACCGTGACTGACTTACACGCCATCTGGGGCTTGATCGGCTGGACGGTGTTGCTGGTAGCTGGTGTGGCCTATCAGGTGGTGCCGATGTTTCAGATGACCCCGGCGTATCCGCCTCAATTCGTCAGATTCTTTGCGCTACTCATGATGCTGCTGCTGGCTGGATGGTCGCTTTGTCTGTGGCTGGAATGGGCAGGCGGAATCCGCCTGTTTGCACTGGGACTGGCTACCAGTATCGCCGTCTTTGCTGCAAGCACTCTGTATCTGTTAACCCAGCGTCGCCGCAAGATTGGCGATCCGACGCTGCTTTATTGGCGGATCAGCATGGGTAGTTTACTGGTAGCCGTAGCGCTTTGGGTCTCCACCCGAATCATGCCGACATGGGCACAGGCACCGCAGATTGAGCTGCTACTGGGAATCCTGCTGATCATGGGTTTTGCGGTCACTGTCATCAACGGGATGTTGTACAAAATCGTGCCATTTCTGGCCTGGTTTCATTTGCAGGCCGCTCTGCTCGGTCGGGCAAAAGTGCCGAACATGAAGCAATTATTGCCCGATGTGAAAGCCCAGCGGCAAGGCTGGACGTATCTGGCGGCATTGTGGTTATTACTGGCAGCCGTGCTGGTGCCGGAGGTCTTCACGTATCCAGCGGGAATCGCGCTAGGCGTGACCGGTGGCTGGCTGGGCGTAAATATGGTGCAGGTGGCGTTGATTTACCGCCGACTGCTGCGCACGGTCTCAGTCGCTGGCTGACTCAAAGTAGCCCCGTCACCAGACCCACCCCGATCAAAAACATCATCGCTGCCACCACGAGCTGCACGGTGCGCAAGGTGACTTTTTTCAGCAGGCGCGTTCCCAGCATCACCCCGGCGAATGCGCACACGGTACCCACCGCGACCGGCAGGATCAATTCCTGCGACCGGCTGAAGTGATCCGCTAGAAAGCCGCTGCCATAAACCAGCAGCCGCGAAATATCGACGATGATTGCCAGCACCACGCCAGTAGCCACAAAGGCTTCTTTGGATAAGCCCAGCTTGATCAGAAACGCCGAGCGAAACGGACCTTGATTACCCGACAGTCCGCCAAAGAAGCCCGATAAAATCCCGCCGAGTGGCAGATAACGCGCCGGAAACGCCAGCGCTTGGAAACGCGGCCACAGTTCCAGCAGGGCAAAGCTGATCATCAGCAGGCCCATGATGACCTTCAGCAGGGTGATTTCATGGGTGGTTGCCCCCCACTGATAGACCCAAAGCGGTGCCATACGGTCGAAGTGATTGAGCAGTAGCGCACCCACCAACGCCGCAACCGCCGCTGGTACTCCAAAGCGGATCACCACCCCCCAATCCGCCTGCCTGGCCAGCAAGCCAAACTTAAACAGATTGTTGGCAAAGTGAACGATAGCCGTGGCCGCAACCGCAAGCGGCACCGGGAAAAACAGTACGAAAACCGGCGTGAGAACCGTACCCAGCCCGAATCCAGAAAACAGGGTGAGCGCCGACGCCAACAGCGCGGCGATGCCAATGATGAGAAGTTCCATAAGGGGACGATCGGACGATCAGGAAACCGACGGGGCGCATCCCGCACCCCGCTGGATTCGATGCAGTTAGCCGCGCTGCATTAACGGCAGCAGGAAGGCGATTAACGTCGCCGCAAAAATGGCGCTGGTGATCACGCCACTGATATTGGCCCCTAAGGCATGAGGCAGTACCACCACACCAGGAGCCACCGATTTCTGAGCGACTTTCGCTGTCGTCGGTACGCAACTGACCCCGGCAATACCAATGACCGGGTTATATTTCTTGCCCGACCAGTAGTAGATAGCGTAACCGCCCAGAATGCCGCCGACACCGGAAATGAGCAGCGACAAAATGCCAAGCACCAACAGCTTCAACACCACCGGATTGAGGATGGTACCGGCTTCGCACAACACGCCCAGCAATAGCCCCAAGAAGAAGGTTGAGCCGTACAACACGGTGTTGGAAAACAACTCATAAAAGTTCGGCAGATTGCTTTCACGAATCACCACACCCAAAAACAGCGACAACAGCAACGGTGAGGCCACCGGGAACAACAGGCTGAGCAACACGCAGGCAATCACCGCAAACACCAGTTTCTCATTGGACGTGATGACCCGGCTTTTTTCCGGCGGCATCGGCAACGCCCGCAAATGTTCAGGAATCATCAACTTGATCAGATACGGAAAGCCGCCATACGCCAGCCCCAGATACAGATAGGCCACCACCGTAATCGGGACGAACAAATCCTTGGCCAGCATCAGGGACGTGAACAACACCATCGGGCCATCCGCGCCACCGATAGTCGCCACTGCCGCCGCCTGTCCCGGATTTAAGCCCATTGCCACCGCCAGCGGGAAGGTAATGACCGTCCCCAACTCCGCAAATAACGCGATAACCATACTCTGATAGGGCCGCGCCATCACGAAACCCACATCCAGCAGCGTCCCGATGCCCATAAACACAAAGCAGGCGATCAGACCGTTGCTAAACATAAAGGTGTAGATCGGCTGCAACCAGTTGATTTGCAGAATATCAACCAGCGCCTTGGTATCAAGCGCCAACGGGGCAATGAATAACGTCCCCGGTAACTGCTGCGCCTGATCGGGGGTAATAGCCAGACCGGTTGCTGGATCATAGGCTGTAAAAAACATCACGCCCGCGTTGACGGTCGCCATGCCCAAGCCCATCGGGATCATCAACAGGGCTTCCAACACCCCTTTGCGCCCCAGATAAAACAGCAGCAACCCCAGCGCCATCAGGAAAATTCGACCGAACGCCATTTTGGGATCGGTGGAAAACCCGGTGATCAGGGTGTTGATGCCTTGAAACAAATCAAGGAAATGCAGAGATTCCATACAGAATGCTCCCGCGTTAGCCGATGGTTAGCAACACCTGTCCGGCATCGACGGGATCGCCTGCCTTGACCGCAATGTTTGTCACCGTACCGCCGCGCCTGGCCATGACCGGCGTAACCATCTTCATAGCCTCCAGCGATACCAGTTTCTCGCCCTCGCTGACCGCCTGACCGACGCTGACATGCACGTCCTGCACTACACCACCCAGCGGCGCAACTTCATCACCGGCTCCAGCGGCGGCAGGGGCAGCCGGGGCAGCGACCGGTGTTGCAGGCGTGGCGGGAATGGCGACACCCGGCGAGGCCATACTCATGGTGCCCGGTGCCGGATAAAGGGATTGCGTCTCTTCGGTTGAGATATCCTCGACCGCGACAATGTATTGCTTGCCCTCGACCGTGATGCGGAATTTCTTCTCCATCGTGCGTTTCTCTCGTCAAAAAGTGGAATGGAAAGGGGGTAAAGTGTTCAATGCTAACCGCGCGGCAAATGCGAGGTGTGATGGGTGGTGCGGGCTTCCGAGGTCCAGCCAAAGCCCCGATTGGCCATTTCGATACGAACGATGCGGTGCGCCCCCATCATCATGGCCACCGCTGCACTAATTGCGGCAATATGCTCTTGCGGGACGCCAACCGCGATGGGTTTGGCGGCAGGCTTGGGGGTTGATTTCGCCGGTGCGGCGGCTTCGGCTTTCATGGCCTGGCGCGACAGCAGCACGACAATACCCCGAATCACAGCGGCGACCAGCATCGAAATGATCACGACGATGCCGTAAATGATGAACATGTCGCCGATGGCGTCCCAGGTCGTGTAATTCTTCATCGGTGCGTTTCCGTTGGGTTAAAGAGCGCGATGCCTAGAGCGGAATATCGCCGTGCTTCTTGGCCGGGCGCAGTTCACGCTTGGTCAGCAGCTTGCGCAACGCCAGGGTAATCGTGGCGCGGGTATCGGCGGGCTCAATCACATCGGTAATGTAGCCGCGCGAGGCCGACATATAGGGTGAGGCAAACTTGGCGCGGTATTCCTCCACTAGTTCCTTGGTCTTGGCCTTGCGCTCCTTGGCGTCCTTGATGTCTTTTAGCTCACCGCGATACAGAATGCCGACCGCACCTTCCGCGCCCATCACCGCGATTTCCGCCGTCGGCCAGGCGTAAACCACATCGGCACCCATTTCCTGCGCGCACATCGCCAGATACGAACCGCCGTAGGCTTTGCGCAGAATGATGGTAATTTTCGGCACGGTGGCGGATGCGTAGGTGTAGAGCATTTTGGCACCGTGGCGGATGATGCCGCCGCGCTCCTGCTCGATACCGGGCAAGAAACCGGGCACATCGACCAGCGTCACCAGCGGAATGTTGAAAGCGTTGCAGAACCGGATAAACCGCGCGCCCTTGTCGGAGGAGTCAATATCCATCGCGCCCGCTTTGACCAGCGACTGATTAGCAAGCATCCCGACTACAATGCCCTGAATCCGGGCAAAACCGACCACGATGTTACCGGCCCAACCGGCATGAATTTCCAGGAACTGGCCGCCATCCACCAGCCGGTGAATGATCTGCTTGACATCCATCGGTTCAGCAGAGGTTTCCGGGATCAGCGCGTTAATGCCTTCATCGGGTGATAGATCCAAATCAGGATAGGGCCGATGCGGCGGATCTTCGGTATTGTTCGACGGCAGATAGCTCAACAGGGTCTTGGCGATCTGGATGGCGTGACGATCATCCTCGGCGATGAAATGCACATTGCCGCTGACCGTAGCGTGCATCTCGGCGCTGCCGACTTCATCTAGACTAGTGGTGCGCCCGGTCACCGCCTTGATCACCTCCGGCCCGGTGATGAACATGTAGGCGTTGGTTTTGGTCATGATGATGTAGTCCATCAGCGCCGGCGAATACGAGGCACCACCGGCGCACGGCCCGGCGATGATCGCAATCTGCGGCACCACGCCGGATAGCAATACGTTGTTGTAGAACACCTCGCCGTAACCGGACAGCGCGTCCACCGCTTCCTGAATCCGCGCCCCGGCGGAGTCTTTAAACGCCACCACCGGCGTACCGGTTTTCAGCGCCATCTGCATGGATTGCACGATTTTTTTAGCGTGCATCTTGCCCAGCGTACCGCCCATCACCGTGAAATCCTGGCTAAACGCAGCGACCGGACGGCCGTCAACAAAGCCAGTGCCGACGATCACGCCATCGGACGGCAATTCCTTATCGGCCAGACCAAAATGCTTGCCAGCATGTTTGGCATGGGTGGCGATTTCCTGGAAGGTGCCTTCCTGAAACAGCGCCATCAGCCGCTCGCGAGCGCCGAGCAAGCCTTTCTCGTGACGTTCCTTGATCTTATCTTCACCACCGCCAGCTTCGACCTTGGCGCGGCGTTCCCGCAAAATGTCCAGTTGCTTCTCAGAGAGCATAAACCTTACCTCTTGGCGTTCATGTTGGATGGCAAATTGATAGTCACAAACCTTCTCTCCAGACGGCAGCGAGCCTACGGCCGATAATTTTCATTCTGTGAAGAAAAGAAAGGTTTAGCCTAGGAATAAATCCTGATCAGCGCGTTGGGTTAAGGTTAGTCGAAATCTGGCCAAACGCGAGATTTCAACACCAACAGGCCAACGCACTCTATGACGTGGGGCAACCTTGATGACAGGCGAATCCATCAAGCCAGTGATGGGGCCGTGGTGCGCGGGCTATCCTGCGCCCCCTCCTCTGCTCCGGTCGCCGATAACGCTGGAGCGACGGCCGGTTGATCAGGGGTGATGCGGATCAAATCACAACGGCGGTGGGATCGTTTCATGGCCGCCTGGCTGAGGGCTTGCCGGGTGCGCTGGTTTTGCAATGCCCGATATCGGATCATCGCAGCGCCTCCGCTGTTTCCCGCAAGGTTGGGCTATTGATAGCGGCATGATAATGAATGCTGAAATCGGAGCCGCGCTGTGCTTTCTTGATCATGCTCTCCAGGTTCGGCCGCTTGTCTTCCGGGGCAGGACTGCTGCCCAGGCCGCCACCAAATTCAATGATCGTGGTCAGCTCCTCATGGAATGCGGTTTCCAGATTGCCAATCCAGTTCACCGGATAGAACAATTGGAAGAACAACCGGGTTTTGATCGCCGCTGGGTCTGGCTCGTGATAAGCGCCACTGTAGTTGGACAGGACCCGCACCGCAGGCGCAATCATCGCCGCCGCATCCAGGGTGGGCCGGAAATGCAGCGCAGCGGCAATCATATAAAAGGTATGGAACGCGCCTTCCGTTTTGAGACGGGTCGGCCGCTTTTTGGGAAAATGGCTCGCGGCGTCTGCGGTCAGCCGATCCAGGTCCTCTCCCCGCCCACCGACCACCGTCTGATCGGGTAGGTTACAAGCGGCAATGGCACAAAAATGCTTTTCCGCCAAAAGCTTGACGTTATCCAGATGCAGCGGGAAGGCTAGCATTTCGCCTTCACCATATGTTCCCATACACTCGCCGCGCTTTTGCACTAGGCGCAGGGCGGTTTCAAAATCCAGCGCTCCCGCCGCAACCAGGGCGCAGTATTCGCCCAGGCTATGCCCCGCGGTCAGTACCGGTTTAATCCGATGCTCTGTTAATTCGTGGAAGATTTCCAGGCAGATCAGCGAGTGGGTCAGTAAGGCGGGTTGGGTGTGCCGAGTCAGTTTCAGGTTGTCTTCCGGGCCATCCAGACACAGTTTGAGCAGGTCATAGCCCACAATGTCGTTGGCTTGCTCATAACGCTGTCGGGCGATAGGAAAGTCTCGGATGAGATCGCTGCCCATTCCCACATACTGGGAACCTTGTCCGGGGAAAACGAACATGATCTTTTGGTCGTGACTCGACACAGGTTAAACCCCCTGAAAATAATAAACGCGGAAAGATACGAGGAAGTCATCGGCAAGGCAAGCCAGGCGGGATGCCAAGAAAGCGTGGTAATCCTGAAAAGCAACCTCAATTGGCCCGTGGTTGGGCGATCAAGCGAGGTAGTTTAGCTGCGGTGCAGCAAATACACTAGCGTTGATTGACCCGCCAGAGCACCAGGTCAAGGAAGGGGCAGATGCCCCAGGGGATCGAACCCAACGCCAAAGCCGCTTCAGGTCAGGCAGACCAAGGCTCTTTTAAGACACGGCCAAGCCACGAATTTGTCTTTCTGGTGTTCGGCCTTTCTTGGCCCGGTACGAGTATGATGCGAAAATTTTCATTAAAGAGCCTACTGCTTTCGATTTGCTTGCACCTTAAACACGATGAAGCTTCTCTTAATAATGCTGTTGCTGCCCGGATTACTGTACGGATGTTCAGGCGCTCCTTATACAGTCCAGCCTAACAAAACAACAGACAACTTTCCGACTCATCAAATCTATATTGTCAGCCACGGCTGGCACACGGGGCTTGTTGTACCGGCATCCGCATTAAACAAGGCATTACCCAGCCTGGCTCAGCGGTTTGGCAGCCCTGCTTTCTATGAAATAGGCTGGGGTGACAAAGGGTTTTATCAAGCCAGGGAAATCACAACCGGACTCACATTACAAGCCATGTTTTGGGCTACGGGAGCAATTATTCACGTTGTAGCCGTCCCTGATTCCCCTTATAGATCTTTTCCAAACAGCAGCATACTGGAAGCTTGTATTACTGAAGATCAATTAGAGTCCTTGATTGCCTTTCTCTCTAATAGCTTTATACGGGACGAGTCGGGCCAGATTATTCCTTTGACTCGTGGACTCTATGGAGATGCACAATTCTATGAGGGCGTAGGTCGTTACTCTCTCCTGAATACCTGCAACAAATGGACGGCTAAGGGATTAATTAGCGCCGGGTATGATCTATTGCCAACCTTTAAATTAACTGCGGGCAGTATTATGGATTATCTCGCTGACCATCCCAGAAACTGCTCTCCAGTCGATCCAGAAAGACCGTTCACCACAAGATAGCAGTTGCTGTTCTCCTTCCCGGATTACTTCCGCCGCATCGCCAGCGGATTGCAGGGATTGATCCGCTCGACCCTCCCGTTAACAGAGACTCCGTTTTGACCTGATCGTCCCAAGGGTTTACCGCGCGGCTGTAGTAAAATAATCAGCCCATATTAATAAGCTCAGGAGCATTCATGACCACGGCCACCCTCATTGATGGCAAACAGTTTGCCGCCCGCTTGCGCGCTGCGATTGCCGTGCAGGTCGCCGAACTGAAAAAAGCGCATAACCTGACCCCTGGACTGGCGGTGGTGCTGGTCGGTGATGATCCCGCCAGTCAGGTGTATGTCCGTAATAAAGGCATTCAGGCGCAGGAAGCCGGGATGAATTCCTTCGATCATCGCTTGCCGGTGACAGTGACGCCCGCCGAGTTGCTAGACCGGATCAACCAACTCAATCAAGACCCTAGCGTTCACGGTATTCTGGTGCAGTTGCCGTTACCCAGGCAGATTGACGCTGATGCGGTGATCGACGCCATCGCCGTGGCGAAAGATGTGGACGGTTTTCATCCCTACAATGCCGGATTGCTGGCGGTGGGCGGTGCGGGGATGGTGCCGTGTACGCCGGTGGGTTGCCTGATACTGCTCAAACATCAACTCGGCAATCTGGCCGGTCTGCGCGCGGTGGTGTTGGGCCGTTCCAACATCGTCGGTAAACCGATGGCAGCGCTGTTATTGCGCGAACATTGCACCGTTACCATCGCCCATTCCCGCACCCGCGATCTGGCTGAGGAATGCCGACGGGCGGATATCGTGATCGCAGCAGTTGGCAAACCGCAGATGGTCAGGGGCGATTGGCTTAAGCCGGGCGCAACGGTGATTGATGTCGGCATCAACCGGATTTCCACCCCGGACGGTAAAAGCCGCCTGGTGGGCGATGTCGATTTCGATTCAGCGGTTCAGGTAGCAGGTGCGATTACGCCGGTGCCGGGTGGCGTCGGGCCGATGACGATTGCCTGTCTGTTGCTCAATACGTTGACTGCGGCGTGTCGGCAGCGGGGGATTCCGGTGGCGGAAATCGATAGTAGCTTGATAAATAGGTAGCTGAAAAATGTCTGAAGAATCAGAGAATTTTTATTGATTCTTTCAGATTAGGAAGATATACGGAAACTGTATAATTACTTGTTCTTTTTCATAAAAATCATCAGAAACAAGCGTGTTTGAAAGGGTTTCAAGGTTTTCGAATCCCTGAAGCGTGTCATCCGGTCGGTTGATTTTTTCTTTGCTCTTTCAAACATTTCAGCTAAAAACAAAGAAAATCACCCGAAAAGACGGCCCGCTTTTTTGAAGTTTTTTCGTTTTGTCGAATGGTCGTCTCGTTCAGGAAGTATTGCCCGTCAGCAGGTTTCAGCGTTTTGAGCGTTTGTCGCTCCTGCGGGCATAAATGGGTTAAAACCACAAAAAATTAAAAGAACAATCCGCTGGTGTGGGACGCGCGAAAAGCCGCGCGCCCCACAGCGGTGCGTTATGCATCAACTAAAATAAGGTATTTAAGTAATGAAGAGAATAAATGAAGTAGACTTGTTAAGATTCTTAGCGGCACTATCTGTTGTGTTTTTTCATTATTGCTTCAGAGGTTATGCTGCGGATGAAATGACAACTATGCCTTTGAATCAATTCGCAAGTCCTTCAAAATATGGATACCTTGGAGTTGATCTGTTCTTCATCATAAGTGGTTTCGTTATTTTGATGAGTGCTACAAGTGGCAGTGCTAAAAGGTTCATTGTCTCAAGAATGGTTAGGTTGTATCCTGCCTTTTGGGCATGTTGTACAGTTACTTTCTTATTCACTCTTATTATTGGTGGAGAAAGATATGGAGCAACCATCAATCAGTATATTGTTAACATGTCAATGTTGAGTGATTTTGTGGGTGTTAAAGCTATTGATGGCGCTTACTGGTCATTGTTTGTCGAAATGAAATTTTATTTTTTAGTTGTTTTGGTTCTATTGTTAAGGCAAATCGATAAAGCTCAATTTTTTTATTATTATGGTTGGTTGCTAAGATTAGTTTAGAGTTCTTTCCAATAGGAAAAATAAAGTGGTTTTTGATAACTGATTATTCACCGTATTTTATAGCTGGTTCATGCTATTACCTGATATGGTCAAAGGGAGCAACTGTGACTAGATTGTCCATGATTGCAGTTGCATGGGTATTAGCAATGAACAAAGGTTTAAATCGGCTAGATGGTTTAGAGTCTCATTACAACACTATCTTTGATCCAATAGTTACTGGTTCAGTTATTTCCTCATTTTTTCTTATTTTTGCACTCGTATCCTTTAAAAGAACCGGATGGTTTGCAGACAGAAATTGGATTCTACTTGGTTCTCTCACTTACCCTCTATATCTGGTGCATCAAAATGTGGGATTCATGATATTTAACATTGCATATCCGTATATCAATCCAACTCTTGTGTTTATTTCTACTTTACTCTTTGTAATGTTAACTTCGTATTTTGTTCATAAATATATAGAACTAAAAATTTCGGTCTCCCTGAGAAATGTAATAACAAATTTCTTGAATATAATAATTAGCATAAAAAAACGTTACACCGGACTCGCTGAAGCTCGCCGGTGAACTCTACGTTGTCGCAGACGCTTCGCGCCCGCGACAACGGGGCGGCGGATTTAAGTCCGTTGCTATCGCCCTTAAGCAATGACCAGAACACTGATTAGAAGCGAGTAATGAGCATGAAGGCTGCACTTTTGACACGATATGGCGGCAATGACGGAATAGAAATTACCGACATTCCTAGCCCAAAAATATCCGATGACGAGATGCTCGTGCAAGTTCACGCTGCAAGTGTCAACCCTCTTGACTTCAAAATCCGATCGGGAAAGTTGAAGTTACTGCTGAAGTATCCTATGCCACTCATTCTCGGCAATGATTTATCGGGTGTTGTAACAAAAACAGGAGCGCGGGTTACTCGCTTCAGGACTGGTGATGCTATCTACGCCAGACTTGACAAGAGCAGAATCGGAGCTTTTGCCGAATACGCCGTGGTCAGTGAGAAGCACGCTGCATTGATGCCTAGCAATACCACTTTTGAGGAGGCTGCATCTTTGCCCCTTGTAGCCCTTACTGCATGGCAAGCGCTAATTGAGATTGGAAATGTTAAGTCAGGCCAGCGCGTGCTTATTCATGCTGGCAGCGGAGGGGTAGGGAGCATAGCGATTCAGCTGGCGCGCCATTTGGGGGCGGAGGTTTTTACAACCGTCGGGAAACGTAACTTCGAATTTGTGAAGTCCCTCGGTGCAGATGTAGCAATTGACTACCGAGGCGAGCGTTTCGAAGCTGTGGCAAAAAATTGTGATCTGGTGCTAGACAGTGCTGGCGGAGATACCTTAGTTCGATCTTTCAAGAGCGTGAGTCCAGGCGGTACTGTAGTAAGCATCGGAGACACGCCCTCAGCGGAATTCGCTAAAGGGTGGGGGCTAAATGGAATTCTGGTGTGGATCATTGGATTCATGGCCAGAAAAGTTTCTGCTGCGGCGAAGAAAAGTAATGCAAATTACCGCTACTTGTTTATGCAACCAGACGGCGAACAGCTTGAAAGAATTGCAGAACTCGTGCAAGCCGAAATTATCAAACCCCACCTTGACAAGGTATTCCGATTGGACGAAGTGAAGGATGCGCTAGCTTATTCGGAATCGGGAAGAGCCACTGGGAAAGTAGTGATAAAGATTAAATGAACGACGTTCGAGAGCCGCCGCCTAACAGTTCGTTCAAGCCGACACAGCTTCGTGGCGCGCTCTTTTGTGGTGAGTTGTACCACAACGCCGCGCCAATTCGCTGTGCGGCTTAACTCAGTTAGGCCACACGCAGGTCACCCGCATGCCCTCCACGCTCAAGGCTGACCCACAGGCCCGGCGCAAGGCAATTCTCGCTTTGCTGTTTGGTGTTGCTGCAGCGGTGCTCGCATACCTGACCATTGAGGCCTGGCTCGTCGGTCTTGAGACCCTTCCCCTCGAGCAGGCGCGCCGGAAGGCGGCTACGGCACTCCGAGCCGGAAGCTGGGCCGTGCTGTTCTCAGTTGCGGCCTTTGCCGTCTACATCTGGCTGCTCGGGCATCGAACGAGGCGAACAGCACAGTTCCCACCACCGGGAACCAAGGTTTGGCGAGACACGGTTGTAGTCGAGGGACAGCCTGCAATGGGTCGCGCTTTGCTCCTGCAGTCAATCGCCTTGCTACTTGTGCTCCTCGGCTCGGCACTCGTCGTGGTCGCTCATCAACTCGCTACTCGCTTCGTTACCGGTGCGGCCTACCCGTCGCTCAAGCAGACGCACCGAGGCATGCCACCCCGGCGCGCTGCTTAGCTCCAACGTTGGGCGCGGAAGTATCGGATTCCGATTGTGCCGGAAAGTGATTTTAAGGCTGGATTCGGAGCGGATCGGCGACGCGGGGAAACCCCAGAGATTGGGATTCCGATAACCTGGTGGACAGCGGATCGGGGGTTTCCGCAAGTTCGGTTTTAAACCGGACCTTTCGGAATGGCGGAACCGGAAAGCCCGTTCTCCGTAGCGGGCCTAACAAGTCATTCAAATGGGACGCGGACTCAAAGGCATTTCTTCGAATCTACCTTGGAGCGCCGCGCCCCTTAATTTTTTCGTTATACACCGCCCAAGAATTTGATCACCTCAAAGGTACGTCATAACTGCGAAAATCAAGCGTCCTGCAGCCCAGAAGCTTCTGCCTCAGCTTACACCAGAGCGAAGAGATTCAAGAAGTTCAGCGTCTTTGGGTTAAATACACAGAGGCAAACTGTAACTTCTACAACGACCCCGACAGCGGTACTTCCGCACGGCAATCCGTTTATCAATGCCATATTGACGCCAGAGCATTCAGGATAACGGAGCTTGAGTCATTCCTTAAATGGGAAAGACGATTTGACTTTTCGAGCAAACACAATGTTGCTTAAGCAAGTTGTTTCGTTGTCTCATACCTGCAATGTTATTTAAGGCTTAAGGCTTCGCGGATGCCCGTCGATAAGCAGGCGCGTAGCGGGCCGCCACCCGGATGGATTCGATCATGCTCACCGCGCTAGCCTTGCCTTGCCAAGCGATATCAAAGGCGGTGCCATGGTCAACGCTGGTACGCAGAAACGGCAAGCCGAGAGTCAGCGAAATCGTGCGCTCGAAATCCAGGGTCTTGGTGGCGATGTGGCCCTGGTCGTGGTACAGCGACAGCACGGCGGCATAGCGACCAATTTTGGCCTGATGAAACACCGAATCCGCGCCGATGGGGCCGACCACCCGGAAACCGCGTTGTTGTGCCTCTTCGATAGCCGGGACGACTTCCCTGACTTCCTCATCGCCGAACAGGCCGTGTTCGCCAGAGTGAGGATTGAGACCGGCCACCGCCAGTTCACCGCTGATACCGAGTTGATCCATGGCTCGGTGGCAGCGTTCGATGTAATCCAGCAACCGCGCTTTGGTGACCAGATCACAGGATTGCCGCAGCGAAACGTGGCGACTTAAGAAAAACACCCGTAGCCCCAGCGTCTCAAACATAGTCAGCGGATCATGTGCGCCGGTCAGCGCCCCCAGCATTTCGGTATGGCCGATATGAGGAATATGCGCAGCCTGAATCGATTCCTTGTTGATCGGCGCGGTGTTCACCACCTCAACCTCACCGCGCAGCGCGGCTTGCACCATCGCTTCGATGTATTCCCAGGCTGCTTTGCCGCATAGTGCCTGCACCTTGCCCGGCTCGAAGGCAGTGGGATCGGCGTTAGCCATATGGATGACTTCAACCGAACCTGGCGCGTAGAGCGCTTCCGAAGGTTGACTGATGGCGCGAACCTTCAGAGCCAGTCTGGCCTCACCCGCTGCTTTTTCAACCACGCGGGCGTCGCCGTAGACCAGATAACGGGCGACTTGATAAACGGATTCGTCGGTGACGGTGCGAACCAGAATTTCCGGGCCGATCCCGGCTGGATCACCCAGACTGATTGCAATGATGGGTTTATTGCCCATAAATCAAAAGCGGCCAGCCCCTTATCAGGCTAGCGCGTCTGACCCACCCGCTGATCTTCATCAGGCAAGGTGATATTCAGCTCAAGGATTTCGTAACCACCTTCACGATCCAGATGCACCTTGACCTGGCTTTGGTCAATAGGCACATACTTGCGAACCACTTCCAAAAGCTCCTTTTTCAGCGCTGGCAAATAATCAGGGCTGCTACGACGACCGCCACGCTCATGTGCGACGATAATTTGCAGCCTCTCCTTGGCCAATGCGGCTGATTTAGTCGGTGGCGCACGAAAATAATCAAACAAGCCCATGGCTTAACCCCCGCCAAACAGGCGCTGCAAAAACCCCTTTTTCTGGCCTTCCATAAACCGGTGCGGTAAATCCTTGCCCAGAAAGCGGTCGACCAAATCGCCGTAAGCAGCCCCGGCGTCGCTCCCGCCTTCCAGAATCACCGGAACACCCGCATTGGAAGACTGCAATACAGCCGGTGATTCAGGGATCACGCCAAGGAGCGGAATACCAAGGATTTCCAGAACATCCTGCACTGTGAGCATATCGCCACGATTGGCGCGCTCCGGTGCGTAGCGAGCCAGCACCAAATGCTCCTTGACGGGACTTTCACCGTGTTCAGCCCGATGCGACTTGCTGGCGAGAATGCCGAGAATCCGGTCGGAATCGCGTACCGAGGACACCTCCGGGTTGGTGACCACCAAGGCTTCATCGGCGAAATACAGCGCCATCAAAGCGCCCCGCTCGATACCGGCTGGCGAATCGCACACCACATACTCGAAGGTTTGCTTCAACTCGTTGAGCACCCGCTCCACCCCTTCCTTGGTGAGAGCTTCCTTGTCGCGGGTTTGCGAGGCTGGCAGGATGTATAAATTCTCGACGCGCTTATCCCGAATCAGCGCCTGATTCAGGTTCGCCTCGTTGTTGATGACGTTGATAAAGTCATAGACCACCCGCCGCTCGCAGCCCATGATCAAATCGAGGTTGCGTAAGCCCACATCGAAATCGATCACCACGGTCCGGTAACCGCGTTGAGCCAAGCCGGTGGCGAAACTGGCGCTGGTCGTGGTTTTGCCCACGCCTCCCTTGCCGGAGGTCACGACGATGACGGTTGCCAAGCTATTATCCTACCCAGTTAAGTTAACAGAGCCTTGGTTTGGGCTTCTATCCTGTAAAACGACGTTGAGTTTTTGCGACCCATGCTAATACCCGCTCCTATATACAACGATTCTAAGTAAAAATCCCGCTAAAACCGATCCAGTAAAGCCACCGACAGGCTGGCCGTCACCCATCAGCGCACGAGATGTTCAATGATCAACCGTTCCTGGTTCAAATGAATTTGCACCGCTTTGGCCCGATCAGCCGACTCAATCTGCTCCGAAACTCGATAGTGTCCGGCAATGGAAATTAATTCAGCTTCCAGGCTATGACAAAAAATCCACGCTTCCGCATCGCCCTTGACCCCGGCCAAGGCACGACCGCGTAAGGCTCCATAAATATGAATGTTCCCCGCCGCAACCACATCCGCCCCTGCGCTCACCGAGCCTAAGATGATGAGATCGCTATCTGGTGCATAGACCTCTTGACCTGAGCGGATCGGATGATTGACCACGCGACTTCGCGTTGGGGTCGGTTCGGCCCGTTCCGGCTTTTTGGTCACGCCACTGGCTCGGCTTTCCGGCAATACCGGCAATCCAGCCAGTCGAGCGGCGGCCTGGACTTTCTGCGCGCCGTTGCGCACGCCGACCGGGATCATGCCATAGCCGCGCAACAGTTCGTAGAAACCCTTGAAATCAAGCGTATCTTTGGTCTCGGTGATGCTTTCCAGATCGATTACAACCGGCGTATTGCTGAAGAAGCTGGGGGCTTGCTTCACTTTTTCCGCCAAGTGCCGTTCGATGGCCGCTCGATCCAGGTGAAAAAGATGCAAGACGGTCAAGGTGAACAAGCTGCCTTTAAGCTCAAAGGGGGGCGGTTCTTCCTTGGGAGCATGAGGAGATCGCAGCAACATAACGGCCTGGAATACCTCCGGCTGGCTTGATAGTGGGGATTATTCTACACGGCAATCCGTGTCGAGGAACACGCTTGCCGGTGTAGGGGCTTTAGGCAGGCTCTAATGATCGTGACCGTGGGCGTGAACATGGCCGTGGGCTAGTTCCTGTGTCGTGGCATCGCGCACCTCAAGCACTTCGACATCGAAGTTGAGATTTTTCCCGGCCATCGGATGATTGGCGTCCAGGGTGACCTTATCGTGATCGACAGCCACTACGGTAAAGGTGTGAAGGCCGCCCTCGCCCTCACCCTGAACCTGCATTCCGACCTGAATATCCTCGCTCGGCGGAAACTGGCCGCGTGACACTTCCAGAACTGCTTGCGGGTTATGCTCTCCATAGCCGTCATCGGGCAATACCTTGACGGTGGAGGCATAATGAGCCTCCTTGCCCTCTAAAGCGACTTCCAGACCGCGAATGATGTTGTCGTAACCGTGAAGATAAGCGAAGGGTTCGCCCGGACGACTGGCGTCAAGCAGCGCGCCGCTGTCATCAGTGAGCGTGTAGCGAAGGGACACAACCTTGCCGCGAGTGGCTTTCATGGCAATACCTATCGTTGAAACTAGGATTTTACTATAGCCCATCCCGCGCGCCTTCGCCGCAAAAACCGCGTGGCTCAATTCAGCGACCGACACTCGCGACTTTGCCTCCTGCGTTCTGGCCTGCAACCGGCTATGCTTAGCGCATTCAATCTTTCACCCACTGCCCCTCATCTGTGGGAGATCGTCCTTATGACCGCTTTATCAGCCCTGTATCGCACCCTGAGCCTGGTGATTGTGTTAGCCGGATCGTTATGGCTGACAGGGTGCGCCACCTCCCCGCCACCGTTGTCCAGCGATCAGACGGGTGCGCGCCAGCGTGTTTTGACAGTCGCCCAGCGCCTCATCGGCACGCCTTATCGCTTGGGCGGAGAATCGCCCGGCGGCATGGATTGTAGCGGCCTGGTGCAATACGCCTACCGGCAAGCCGGTATCCGCCTACCGCGTACCACCAGTGAGCAGCTAAGGGCCGGGCAAGCGCGCCGTCAAGTTTTACCGGGGGATTTGCTGTTCTTTCACGGCGGTAACGGGACTGTCTCGCACGTCGGAATTTACGTCGGCCAAGGAGAAATGATTCACGCCTCTTCTGGCGCAGGCCGGGTCCTGAAAACCCGCTTGAATCAAAAGTATTGGCAACGCCATCTACTCGGCGGTGCCACATTTCTGGAAAAGCCCAGCACACCGATGGCAGGCTCCAGATTTAACAGCGAAGGCTTTTCCGGCTAGCGAAATTCGGCCTGCCGCACACCATTGCCAAAAATCGTCAAGCTGCCCGGCGACATGACCTGCCACGACTCGTTAGCAGTTAGCGGTCGGGTTGCAATCACCGTGACGATATCATCGGGCGTCGTTTCCGCCTGAAAATCCACGGTTAGTTCAGCATCCATCAAGCGCGCTTGGCCAAAGGGCGCCTGGCGCGTCAGCCAGGATAATTGCGTACTGCAATGGGCGTAAAGATAGTTTGAATCGCTCAGCAAAAAATTGCAGACACCCAGCTCATTTAACTGCGTAGCCAGTTGGCGCACACACTGCCATAGCCTGCCAGGCTGGCGCGGCCGTTTGGGAAACTGCTCGCGAAGGTGATCCAGCAGCCAGCAGAAGGCATGTTCGCTATCGGTGCCGCCGATGGGGCGATAATGACTCAGTGGCAGCCGCTTGATGCCTCGGAGTTGGCCGTTGTGGGCGAACACCCAGTTTCTCCCCCAGAGTTCGCGGCTAAACGGGTGGGTGTTCTCCAGACAAACCCGCCCTCGGTTAGCGCGGCGAATATGGCTGATCACCAGGGGGCTTTTGATGGCGTAGCGCTGCACCAACAGCGCGATTTCGGAGTGAGCGCTAGGGTTTGGATCGTGAAAGGCTCGACAGCCGCGTCCTTCATAAAAGGCGATCCCCCAGCCGTCCCGATGCGGTCCAGTGTTGCCACCACGCTGCATCAGCCCGGTAAAACTGAAGCAAATATCGGTGGGGACATTCGCGCTCATCCCCAGCAGTTCACACATTCGCGCCGATCTCCGGGCGCTTTAGCCCCAGCGGGGTCCAGAGGCTATGCCAAAACCAGCGCTTGGCAACCCGCGCTCACGGCGAAGATAGTCAAGAAAGGGGTTGTTGCGCAGTTCTTCGTCAAGGGTCGTCACCGGTCCATGCCCACTGCATACCAGCAGATGTCCGGGCAGCGCCAGTAACCGCCGCAAGCTTTCCGTCATCAACTCCGGATCACTAAGCGGAAAATCGGTGCGTCCGATGCTACCGGCGAACAACGTATCGCCCGAAAAAACGTACTTGTCATCGTAAAAACAGCCCTGGCCCGGCGTGTGGCCCGGCGTCGACAGGAAGCGGAATGTGCGCGCACCGACTTCAATGGTCTCCCCATCGTCGACATAGCGATCTACCCGCCCGCACGGCCGGTCGAATTGGGGCATTCCAAACAGTAGCGAACCCTGTTTCGGCAACATCTCGAAAAGTTGGCGCTCCAGCGTCGGCAAATAAGTCCTGGCTTCAGGAAACTCCCGCTGGACATCCGCCAGACCACCGGCATGGTCGAAATGCGCATGCGTCAACAAAATCGCCTGGACATCAGGTCGTGGTTGCATGGCAGCCAGCGCATCGGCCAGCTCCGGGCCTTCGCCGGTATCCACCACTGCACAGCGGCCAGTAGCGGGGTCTTCCAGAAGATAGGCGTTAACTTGAAACGAGCCTAAGGTAATGCAGCGCACGTTGATCATGGCAATTCGATGATGTGGTCTTCCAGTCGCCGCGCCCGCCGTTCGGGTACCGCCCAGCCGCACACGCTCATGCCCGCCGCGCGAGTCGATCCGGCGTTGCCGGAGCGCAATGGATGCCAGCTTGGCAGTGGTTTATTTTCTGCACGCAGCCGGTAAGCGCAGGTCGGCGGCAACCAGTTCAGTTCCCGGGCCAGACTCGGCGTTAGTTGTATGCAGTCAGGCACCCAGCGCACCCGCTCCGCATAACGGGAACAGCGACCGGTATTGAGGTTTAAGAGCTTACAAGCGACCTTGGTGTGGAACAGTTCGCCGGTGTCTTCGTCCTCCAGCTTGTGCAGGCAGCACTTGCCGCAGCCGTCGCATAGCGCTTCCCACTCGGCTAACGTGAGTTGCGCAAGCGATTTGGTTTCCCAAAACTCGGCAGTAGACACCATGGCAGAGTCGGGCAATGTCAAATCCGCGCGTCGCATTCGCGTCATCGGACGACTTCAGGAGGAAATATATTCCCGCAGCACTTTGGCTTCGAAGGCAATTTCTTCCAATTGCGCCTTGACCAAATCACCCAGTGAGATCACCCCGACCATCCGGGTTTCCTCAATCACCGGCAGATGCCGAAACCGCTTGACGGTCATGATGGCGAGTATTTCGCTGACCGAATCTTCCGGCTGACCGGTGGTCACATCGGTCGTCATCCAGTCCTTGACCAGCATGGTTTCAAAGTCGCCCTCACCTTCGGCATATAACCGCACCACATCACGCTCGGTCAAAATGCCGATGGGTTCACCGTCGGGGCCTTGCACCATCACCGAGCCGACCCGATGCGTGTTCATGGTCCGAATCGCCGAACCGACCGTGCTGGCTTCCGGCACCGTCACCGGTTGGCCGCCTTTGTTCTTTAAGATTTCCTTCAACAGCAACATGGAGAATCCCCCTTGGGATGAAAAGTGGGCGGATGATAAAGCAATTATTTACCAAATAGATCAGCTTTCGCTACAGGCAAGGCCAGAGTAGCCGGTTGGGGGCTGTTAATTTTCCCGATGTCAGAGACCCATTAACCAACGAGTGGCGACGCTCTGGTGCCATATCAAGCGTTACAGGGTGCGGATCACGCGACAGGGATTACCGGCGGCAACCACCCGCGCTGGTAGGCTTTTAGTGACCACGCTACCTGCGCCGATGACCGCATCAGCGCCGATCTCAACACCTGGACAGATGATTGAGCCGCCGCCGACCCAGACGTTTTCGCCAATATGAATCGGCGCTGCCATCTCCAAGCCACGGCGGCGCTGAAGCGGATCGATCGGATGGTAAGCCGTATAAATCTGCACGTTGGGGCCGAATTTGCACTGTCCGCCAATCTCGACCCAGTTGCAATCCAGAATCACACAACCAAAATTGCAATAAACACCCGGTCCCAGCCGAATATGACTGCCGTAATCACAGAAAAAAGGCGGTTCAATCCAGACATCCGGCCCCAGATCGCCGATCAGATCCAAAAGCAGCGACTGTCGCTCAGCCAACGCTAGCGCCGATGAGGCATTGAAACGCCCCAATAACTCCCGCGCCCGCGCTCTGGCCTTGACCAGTTCCGGGTCGGAACCTCGATAGGGCTGATCAGCAAGCATTTTTTCACGTTCGGACTGGCCTGGCATGATGATCTCTTAAGAAAATTAAGCGGATTTCGCATAAGGCTCGCCGAGCAACCTAAAAGCCAAGCGGGTACCCTTAAGTCGGCAATACCCGCGCAAGCACCATTTTAAGATAATCGGTTTCCGGAATCGCCGGAGGAACGGGATGATCCGGCCCTTGCCGACCCTGTTCCAGGATCACCAGGTTACGATCCAGATGACGAGACCCTTGCAGCAGGGTTTGCACCAGCACGTCGCGAGAGAGCAACTGCGAACACGAGCAGGAAATCAGCACGCCATCGCGCTCCAGAACCTGCATAGCCATCTCATTAAGTCGCCGATAAGCTAACGCGCCTTCCTTAAAATCCTTCCGGCGCTTTATAAACGCGGGCGGATCGACAATCACTACATCAAAATGTTCGCGCGCTTCACGTAACTCTTTCAGTAATTGAAAGGCATCCCCCTGCTCAGTCCGCACTCGGTCTGCGACGCCATTTAATGCCGCGTTGGCAGTCGCCAAGGCCAACGCCGGGGCTGAGGAATCCAGACACAGCGCCTCTCTGGCGCCGCGCGCTGCTGCCCGCACCCCCCAGGCACCGACGTAACTGAAGACATCTAATACCCGTCGACCCGCGATGTAGGCCTCCAGGCGAGTCCGGTTGTAGCGCTGATCATAAAACCAACCGGTTTTTTGTCCGGTGCGCGGCGACGCCTGAAAGCGTAAATCGCCCTCCTCGACCGTCACGGTTTCCGGGACTTCGCCGACGGCGACAGCGACATAGCGCTCTAAACCCTCCATCTCCCGTGCTGGGCTGTCATTGCGCCAGAGGACCGCCGTCGGCTTGAGCACTTTCTGCAAGGCGGCGAGGATAGCGTCCTGCACGCGCTCCATGCCAGCTGTGGTGATCTGCGCCACGCACAAATCCCCATAGCGGTCAACAATCAAGCCCGGCAGCCCATCGCCTTCACCATAAACCAAGCGATAGAACGGCCGGTCGTAAAGGCGCTGCCGTAGGCTAAGCGCGACGTTGAGGCGATGAACCAGCAGGGAAGGACCAAGGGAGTGATCGGGATCGCGGCTGATCAACCGCGCGCAGAGCAAGGCATGGGGGTTGATATAACCTGTACCCAGCACTTTGCCGTTGCTGGCTTGAATCGCCACCGGCTCCCCCGTTGCAAAGTTGCGTAACGGCGTTGCGTCGGTATCGATTTCGTTGCTGTAGACCCAAAGATGGCCAGCACGCAGGCGGCGATCTTCATCCTTGCGCAAGCGTAATGGGGCGAAATGGCCAGAGGCATCGGAAGCTGAAGGCATGGGCGGACAGAGAACAATAGCAGACAGGGCCTACAGTATAAGCAAACCCTAAAATTAGCATCAAAAAAGTTGCGGACCGCTCCCATCGCTGGCCACGGTCCGCACAGGCGCTAGACAGCTCAAGTGAATGACCGACGACCAAGGCGTCAGGCACCGATGGCCTCCAGCAAACTGCCCACTTCTGATGCCCTGGCCTCCGCATCGGCCAATTCTTTGATAAAGCGTAATTTATCTTTACCATCCAGCTTATAGACCTGGTGGCGCTGCTGGATCAATTTGACTAATTTAACCGGATCGATCTTTGGCTGTGGCCCGAACACGATCCGCCCGCCTTTCGGCCCGGCTTCGATTTTCCTGATGCCGATGGGCGTGGCTTGCAGTTTCAGCCCGGTCACCTGGAATAGATTCTTGACCGGTTGCGGCAACAGCCCGAAGCGGTCGATCATTTCGACCTGCAACTCGCGTAGCTCATGTTCGTCGCGGGCGCTAGCGATACGTTTATATAAAATCAACCGGCTGTGAATGTCGGGCAGGTAATCATCCGGGATCAAGGCCGGACTTTGTAAATCAATCTCCGGGCCATGATCCAGCGGGCGATCCAACTCTGGCGACCGACCCGCCTTGAGTGCTTGTACCGCCCGCTCCAGTAAATCCATGTACAGGGTGAAACCGACCTCGTGAATCTGGCCACTTTGCTGCTCGCCTAACAGTTCGCCCGCGCCACGAATCTCCAGATCGTGATTGGCCAGCATGAAACCGGCACCTAGATCCTCCAGCGATTCAATAGCCTCAATTCGCTTGATCGCATCCGCCGTCATAATCGAACGCGGCGGCACGATCAGATAAGCATAAGCGCGATGGTGCGAGCGCCCGACTCGCCCGCGCAATTGGTGCAGTTGCGCCAATCCCAGCTTATCGGCGCGATTGATGAGGATGGTGTTAGCACTCGGCACGTCGATGCCGGATTCAATGATGGTGGTGCAGAGCAGCAGGTTGCAACGGCGATGATAAAAATCCAGCATCACCTGTTCTAACTCCCGCTCGCGCATCTGGCCATGGGCGACGGCGATCCGCGCGCCTGGTGCTAGCTCAGCCAATTGCGCTGCCATCCGCTGAATGGTGTCTACCTCGTTATGCAGAAAATAAATCTGCCCGCCGCGCTTGAGTTCGCGCTGGCAGGCTTCGCGGATGGTCGCCGGATTCCATTGGCTGACAAAGGTCTTGACCGCCAGCCGACCCGCAGGCGGGGTGGCGATGATCGAGAGTTCGCGCAAACCGGCCATCGCCATATTGAGGGTGCGCGGGATCGGTGTTGCGGTCAGCGTTAGCACATCGACTTCAGTGCGCAGAGCTTTCATCCGCTCCTTATGTTTCACCCCGAAGCGGTGCTCTTCGTCGATGATGGTCAGCCCCAGATTTTTAAAGCGGACATCATTTTGTAACAGCTTGTGCGTGCCAATCAGAATATCGACCTTGCCCTCGGCCAGCGCCTGCAACGTCTCACTTTGCTGTTTAGCGGAACGAAAACGGGATAGCAGATCCACCCGAACGGGCCAGTCGGCGAAGCGATCAAGAAAATTTTGATAGTGCTGCTGTGCTAATAGCGTAGTCGGCGTCAGCACCGCCACCTGCCGCCCGTCCTGCACCGCGACGAAAGCGGCACGCATCGCCACTTCGGTCTTGCCAAAGCCCACATCGCCGCACACCACCCGATCCATCGGCTTACCGGCACGCAAATCAGCGATCACTGCATCAATCGCCATCTGTTGATCCGGGGTCTCCTCGAATGGAAACGCTGCGGCGAATACAGCGTAATCGGCTTCGCTCAGGCTGAAGGCATGACCGGGCCGCGCTTCGCGCCGGGCGTAGATGTCGAGCAGTTCCGCTGCCGCATCACTGACCTGTTCGGCGGCTTTGCGGCGGACTTTTTCCCATTGACCGCTGCCGAGCTTGTGCAGCGGCGCGCTTTCTGGCGATGCGCCGGTATAGCGACTGAGCAAGTGGAGCGAAGCCACGGGGACATAGAGCCGATCATGGTCGGCGTATTCCACCAAGACGAATTCGCCGTCGATGCCTGCCACTTCCAGCCGCTCCAAACCAGCGTAGCGGCCGATGCCGTGTTCCTCGTGGACTACCGGCGCGCCAAGACTAAGATCGGTCAGGTTACGGATAATCGCATCGGGATCGCGGTTGGCTGCACGCCGCCGGGTTTGCCGCGCCCGCTCGCCGTACAGTTGCGGCTCGGCGATCAACGCCAACGGCGGCTCGGTCAAGAGCAATCCTTGCTCCAGCGGCGCGACCGTCAGCGCCAGCCGTAACTCCTCGCGCGCCACAAACTCCGACCAGCTTTCGCAAACCGTCGGCCGCAATCCGTGGCCGCGCAATGTTTCCAGCAACACCTCGCGCCGACCCGCTGATTCGGCGGCAAACAGCACCCGTCCTGGAAACTGCGTCAAAAACGCTTCCAGCTCAGCGGCGGGCTTTTCAGCGCGCGGCTGAAAGGGGAATACAGGCGGTGGCGCGGTCGGAAAGTTAACGCCGCCGTCCCCTGCTTCTTGCAATTCGATCCGCAGATACCGCGCCAGCGCTTTCTCGACTTGCGCCGCTTCGAGAAACAAGAGCGACGGCGGCAGTAACGGCCGCTCACCGTCATAACGACGCTGTTCGTAGCGATCCATCAGTTGATCCTGAAAGGCTGCGATCGCGGCGTCCACCCCTTCCAGGCGAATCGCTAACGTGGCTTCCGGCAGATAGTCAAACAACGTGGCGGTCTGCTCGAAAAACAGCGGCAAATAATATTCGATGCCGCCCGGTGCATTGCCGTCCTTGACCTCGCGATAAATCGGGCTGCGCTGTGGTTCGCCCTCAAACTGGCGTCGCCAGCCTTGCCGGAAACGGTTGATGGTATCGGCGTCGAGCGCGAATTCCCGCGCTGGCAACAGCTCGATCTGTTGAGTTTTTTCGACCGATAACTGGGTATCGGGGTCGAAGTCGCGAATGCTCTCCACCTCATCGTCAAACAATTCGATTCGATACGGCCGGTCGGCACCCATCGGGAACAGATCAAGGATTGCGCCCCGCACCGCAAATTCGCCATGTTCGACCACTTGCGACACGCAGATATAGCCTGCCGCTTCCAGCCGTCGGCGGAAATCAACGAGATCCAGCCGCTCACCCACTTTCAGCATGAGGGCGTAGCGATCCAGATAGCCGCGTGGCGCGAGCCGTTGCATCAAAGTCGCCACCGGCACCACCAGCACGCCGCGCCGCCGTTGCGGCAAGCGATAGAGCGCCGCCAGGCGCTGCGAGATGATGTCCTGATGCGGTGAAAAAACGTCATAAGGCAACGTTTCCCAGTCGGGAAACGCCAGAATGTCCAGAGCAGGCCCCCCGAAGACACGAAGCTCGCTTTCCAGACGCAGCGCGGTCTGGCTGTCCGGGGCAATCGCCAGCACCAACCCCCGATAACGATTCGCGGCAGCGGCGATTAGCAGGGCAGGACTGGCACCGTGCAAACAACCCCAGCGTAGGGTCTGGCGGCTATCGGGCGGTAAGACAGGGTGTAGAAGATTCGGCGGGGTAATGTTTTCGAGAGACACGGCCATGGATAGCGCAATAAATCCAGTTTACGAGAATGTTGATATTGTCCCATATCGGCCCAGCAAACGGGCTGAATCAGAGCGGACTCCTCAATAAGATTTGATTTAACAAGGCTATTTATTGTTTTGGCAGAACCCTAAATTTTTTAAGCCAGCGGCCGATGCTTTGATGAAATGCCGATTTCTGCCGGAGATACTGCAATGCTCAAAACTCATCAGGGCCATGGCCAATCGCCAAGCTGTCACCATCATGCCCATTATTTACCCTCCCCCGACCTGAGTCGGCGTCGGTTTATTCAACTGGCCACCCTCGGCGGCGGCATCACCTTGCTGGCTTTAGCCACCCCCTGGCGGATCGCGCGGGCCGAGGCTGGACATGGGCCTGCTGCGCAAGCGGCCAACGCCGGACATGAGGCACCCGGTAAGCAGGGTGCTGGTGCCAATCCAGCAGCGGGGGGTGCAGCAGCTCACACCGCTGAAGCCTTATTGTTAAGCTGCATGGACTATCGGCTAATCGACGATATCACCCGCTATATGGATGGTCGGGGCATGACCAACCACTATGATCACATCGTTCTGGCGGGCGCTTCGCTCGGCGCTCTCGCCGATTACTCCAAACAATGGAAAGAGACGTTTTGGGAACACTTGAAGATCGCCAGCGATCTGCACCACATCAAAAAAGTGATTCTGATGGACCACCGCGATTGCGGCGCCTACAAGGTGATTCTGAAAGCAGATTTTTCCAAAGACCCGCAGTTAGAAACCCGTATCCACGCTAAATTTCTCCGGGATTTAATGGCCGCTATCCACAAGCGCCATCCCGATTTAGAGGTCGAAAGGCTGATGATGAACCTCGATGGTTCGGTCCAACCCATGAGCTAAAGGACCCTGCCCGATCCCGACTCAGGCATCTGTCTTGCCGACGTGGCTCCAGTCGGGTTCTACTCCTAATGCTGATTCTCTGGCGCAAGGGCTGATCCGCAAAGTCTGGTGATCGCTGACCAGCCCTTCCGCTAACCCATCGCAATCCGCCTCTTGGCAACCTGCCTGTTTGGAACTATTCTATCCGCATATAGCACTAATCTAGTACCGATTTATCAGCTCAGGATAGACAGTCCATGATCCGCATTACCCGTGAAGCTGATTACGGCATCCTCCTGATGACGGGCCTGGCCCAGGCTGAGAGCCAGGCCTTGAGCGCCGCCGCACTGGCTCAACAGCGCAGTCTGCCACTGCCGATGGTCAGCAAAATCCTTAAGACGCTGGCCAGAGCCGGGTTGCTGGTCTCACAGCGTGGCGCGCTGGGTGGTTACAGTCTGGCGCGCCCGGCTGCCGCGATTTCCGCCGCTGACATCATCGGCGCGCTGGAAGGCCCCATCGCTATCACTGAATGCAGTGAGGAGGGCAGCGACGGTTGTTGTTCGCGGCAGGCCCATTGTGAGGTCAGCGGGCACTGGCCGCGCATTAATCAGGCGATTTACAACGCCTTGCAAGGGATCAGCCTGCTGGAAATGAGTCGGCCCGATCCGCCGCAGCCGGTTCATTTCCATCCGCTGCACCGCGCCGCGACTGCCCAGAGCACTCGTCTTCCCGTCTGACCGCCGACTTGCGTACAGGAATCTGCCTCATGAACGACAGCACCCAGGCCCTCGAAAAGCTCGCCACCAGCGATTACCGCTATGGCTTTGTGACCGATATTGAGCAGGAAACCGTCCCGCCGGGCTTAAACGAGGATGTGATTCGGCTGATTTCGGCCAAGAAAGAAGAGCCGGAATGGTTGCTGGAATGGCGGCTGGAAGCGTTTCGTTATTGGCTGACGCAGCCTGAACCGACCTGGGCGCGGGTGCATTATCCGCCGATTGATTTTCAGACGATTTCCTATTATTCCGCGCCCAAGGCTAAAGGCGATGGCCCGAAAAGTCTCGATGAGATCGACCCGGAATTGCGCCGTACCTATGAAAAGCTGGGCATTCCGCTGGCGGAACAGGCGATTCTGGCCGGTGTGGCGGTCGATGCGGTGTTCGATTCGGTTTCAGTAGCGACCAGCTATAAGGGCAAGTTAGCGGAAAAGGGCATCATTTTTTGCTCGTTTTCCGAGGCGGTGCGCGAACATCCCGAACTGGTGAAAAAGTATCTCGGTACAGTGGTGCCGTATCGCGATAACTTCTACGCGACGCTCAATTCCGCCGTGTTCTCGGATGGCTCCTTTGTCTATATCCCGCCGGGCGTGCGCTGCCCGATGGAGTTGTCCACCTATTTCCGCATCAACGCCAGCAATACCGGCCAGTTTGAGCGGACGCTGATTATTGCTGATGAAGGCGCGTATGTGTCGTACCTCGAAGGTTGCACCGCGCCAATGCGCGATGAGAATCAACTCCATGCGGCAGTGGTGGAGTTAGTGGCGCTGGATAACGCCAGCATCAAATATTCGACCGTGCAGAATTGGTATCCAGGCGATGCCGAAGGCCGAGGCGGGATTTACAACTTTGTCACCAAGCGCGGTTTGTGCAAAGGCCGCGATTCCAAGATTTCCTGGACGCAGGTTGAGACTGGATCAGCGATCACCTGGAAATATCCGAGCTGCATTCTGCGCGGTGAAAATTCGGTGGGCGAGTTTTATTCAGTGGCGCTGACCCGTGATTATCAGCAGGCCGATACCGGCACCAAGATGATCCACATGGGCAAGAATACCCGCAGCACCATCGTTTCCAAGGGTATTTCCGCCGGTCATGGCCAGAACGCCTATCGGGGCTTGGTGAAAATCCTGCCAACGGCGGAAAACGCCCGCAATTATTCGCAATGCGATTCGCTATTGATGGGCGACCGCTGCGGTGCGCACACCTTCCCGTATATCGACGTGCAGAACCCGACTGCTCAGGTGGAGCATGAAGCCAGCACTTCAAAGATTAGCGAGGATCAGCTTTTTTATTGCAAGCAGCGCGGCATTAGTGCTGAGGATGCGGTGAGTTTAATCGTGAATGGCTTTTGCAAGGATGTCTTTAAGGAATTGCCAATGGAATTTGCGGTGGAAGCGCAGAAATTGATTGAATTGAAGCTGGAAGGGAGCGTGGGTTAATGGAGAAATCCATAAAAACTTCAGAAAACTTATGAACAAAAAGAACTTTAAATTAGATATGGAATAGAAACTCATGCAATGGCAAGACGTTTGCGAACATCCCAGCTTGCAGAATTTGCCCTTTAAGATTGAACTCAATGAAAAGGGACAGATTTTAATGTCTCCAGTAAAAGTGGATCACTCCGCTTTTCAGGGGAAAATTAGCCAGTTATTACCAAGGCATGGGATAGTGCTGGCCGAATGCGCCGTCAAGACTGCCAAAGGAACTAAAGTTGCTGATATTGCTTGGTGTTCAGAGGAGCGGTTTAAGGAAATCGCCGGAGAAACTGAATGCTCGATTGCGCCAGAGATTTGTATAGAAGTATTTTCGTATGCCAATTCCAGCAATGAAATGAGAGAAAAGCAGGCCCTCTATATCTCGGCAGGAGCCAGTGAATTCTGGATATGCGATGAAAACGGGAATATGGCGTTTTTTGATGCGAGTGGGCTGTTAAAAACATCTAATCTAATCCCTGATTTTCCGCATAAAGTAAAAATCATTGCTTAGGGTGTGCTCATGAATATTGAAGAACTGGAATCGGCGGTTGCTCAACTGCCCCGTGAAAAACAGGCGGAGTTTTCAAAATGGTTCGAGGAATTCATGGCTGACCAATGGGATCAGCAGATCGAAGCAGACATTTTAGCGGGACGTTTAGACGCCGCAGGCCAGCGAGCTGATGAGGATTTCATTTCCGGCCGTACACTCGCTCTGACCTAAAAATTTAAATTACAGGCTATTGGCTCACAGGAAATCACCCACCATGCTGGAAATCCACAACTTGCACGCCACGGTCGAAGGCCGGGAAATCCTGAACGGCATTGACCTTCACATTCGCCCCGGTGAAGTCCACGCCATCATGGGGCCGAATGGCTCTGGCAAAAGCACCTTGGCCAATGTCATTGCCGGACGGGAAGGCTATGTCGTCACCGAGGGCAGCATTACCTTTGATGGTAAAAACCTGCTGGAGATGGAACCGGAAACCCGCGCCTGCGAGGGCCTGTTTCTAGCCTTTCAATATCCGGTGGAAATTCCTGGCGTGGCCAATTTGTATTTCCTGAAAGCTGCCGTTAACGCCGTACGCAAATATCGCGGTGAACCGCCGGTTGATGCCATGGATTTCTGGGATTTAGTCCACGAGCGCATGGAATTGGTGAAGATGGATGAATCCATGCTCAAGCGCTCGGTCAATGAAGGCTTCTCCGGTGGCGAGAAAAAGCGCAATGAAGTATTTCAGATGGCGGTATTGCAGCCGCGTTTCGCGGTGTTGGATGAAACCGACTCCGGGCTGGACATTGATGCCTTGCGGGTGGTCGCCGATGGCGTGAATGCGCTGCGTGGCCCGGAACGCGGTTTTCTGGTCATCACCCATTATCAGCGGCTGCTGGATTACATCGTGCCGGATCATGTGCATGTGTTGGTAAACGGTCGCATTGCCCGCTCCGGCGGCAAGGAATTGGCGCTGGAACTGGAAGAGCAAGGTTACGCGCTCTACAACGAGGAGCCGGGCCGCGCACGCCGGGCTGCGGCGTGAGGGGGCTGCTATGACGGTCGCTGCGGTTGTGCCGATTGATTTCTGGCGGCAACGCTTCGCCGATTTTCTGGCGCAGCGCCACGAATCGGCGGCCAGCCGCCACGCGCGCCAGGCTGCGTTCGAGCGGTTTGAGGCGTTGGGTTGGCCGACTCGCCATCAGGAAGCCTGGCGTTTTACCGATCTCAGCGGGCTGAACGGGTGGACGCTACAAGCTGCCACTGATGCGCCGGTGGATGCGGATGCGTTGCCGACGCTCGAAACTGCGCATCATCGCATGGTGTTCGTCAATGGCCGCTTCGCGCCGGGCTTGTCACAGGGGAATCTGCTGCCTGCGGGCGCAACCATGACCAGTTTCAGCCAGAACCCTCTCCCCAACCCCTCCCCCGCAGGGGCAGCGGCTTTAGAGCAGCATCCGTTCGCGGCGTTGAATGGCGCGTTTTGGGAAGATGGCGCGCTGATCCATTTACCGCGTGGCCTGGTGCTGGACACGCCGATTCAGGTGATTTTTTACGCCACTGGCGGCGATATGGCCGTTTATCCGCGTCTTTCCGTGGTGCTGGAAGACGGCGCACAGGCCAGCGTAGTGGTCGAGTATCGGGGGCAGGGCCGCTACTTCAACGCACCGGTTGCCGAACTCCAGCTCGGTCAGGGCGCGACGCTGACTTATCACCAGATTCAGCAGGAATCCGCCCAGGCGTTTCATCTCGGTGCGATTCAGCTCCAACAAGGCCGCGACAGCCAGACTCAGATGCATCTCATGTCCTTCGGCGGCCAACTGGCGCGGACCGATATCGAAACGCTGTTGGACGGCGAACACGCGCAATGCCTGCTCAATGGCCTGACCATCGGTCGGGAGAACCAGGCGGGCAATTACTACGTGCGGGTTAACCATGCTCATCCGCACGGCAGCAGCCAGCAATCGTTCAAGAGTGTGTTGGATGATAAAGCTCGCGCCGTATTCGACGGCATGATTCACGTCCGCCCGCACGCCCAGAAAACCGACGCCCGCCAGTCCAGCCGCAATCTGTTGCTCTCCAAGCAAGCGGTCATCCACTCCAATCCCCGGCTGGAGATTCTGGCCGATGATGTGAAATGCGGCCACGGCTCCACCACTGGCTTTCTCGATCCCAACGCTGAATTTTATCTGCGCGCGCGTGGCATTCCCGCCGCTCAGGCCCGCGCCATGCTGGTGTATGCCTTCGCCAATGACAGTCTGAACGCCATGACCCTAACGCCGCTGCGCGAGCGGCTCACCCGCTTACTCGCCGACCGGCTGGCGCTGGATGGGAGCATGATTGAGGCGCTAATCCCATGAGTGCTCACTCGTCAATCGCTACCGCACCTGCTGCCGCTGTGGTGCTGGATGTCGCCCGGATTCGCGCCGAATTTCCCATCCTCAGCCAGAAGGTGCATGGCAAGCGGCTGGTGTATCTGGATAACGCCGCCTCGGTGCAGAAACCGCAAGTGGTGCTGGATGCGATCACTGGTTGCTACAGCCAGTATTACGCCAATATTCACCGTGGCGTGCATCTGCTGTCGGAGCGCTGCACAGCGGCCTATGAAGGCACACGGGAAAAAGTCCGCGCTTTCGTCAATGCGGCGCATCGGCAGGAAATCATCTTTACCCGTGGCACGACCGAGAGCATCAATCTGGTGGCCAGCAGCTTTGGCGGCAGCACCCTGCAAGCCGGTGATGAAATCGTCATTACCGGCATGGAGCATCATTCCAACATCGTGCCGTGGCAAATGCTCTGTCAGCGCACTGGCGCGGTGCTAAAAGTCGTGCCGTTTACCGATGCCGGTGAATTGATTCTGGCCGATTACGAGCGGCTGCTGGCCAGTGGCCGGGTCAAGCTGGTGGCTTTCGTGCATATTTCCAACGTGCTTGGCACCCTTAATCCGGCTAAAACGCTGATTGACCTGGCGCACGCCCGCCATATTCCGGTGCTGGTGGACGGTGCCCAGGCAGTTGCGCATTTACCCGTGGATGTGCAGGCGCTGGATTGCGATTTCTACGCCTTTTCCAGCCACAAGATTTACGGCCCGACCGGCGTTGGCGTGCTATATGGCAAGCAGGCGTTGCTCAACGCCATGCCGCCGTATCAGGGCGGCGGCGACATGATCCGGCTGGTCACCTTCGAGAAAACCGACTACGCCGATCTGCCCAACAAGTTTGAAGCGGGCACACCCAATATCTCTGGCGTAATCGGGCTGGGCGCGGCGCTGGATTGGCTGAATGCGCTCGGTTTAGAGGCGGTGGCCGCCCATGAACATGCGCTACTGGAATACGCTACCGCCCAGCTCGCTGCGATTCCCGGCCTGACTCTGATGGGTACCGCCCCGCATAAGGCAGCGCTGGTCGCGTTTACCCTGCGCAGCGCCCATCCGCATGACATCGGCACCATTCTGGATCGGGAAGGCATTGCCATTCGCGCCGGTCATCACTGCGCCCAGCCGGTGATGCAGCGTTACGGCGTGCCTGCCACCGCTCGCGCGTCGTTTGCCGCTTACAACACGCTTGAAGAAGTGGATGCCCTGACTACCGCCCTCTGGAAAGTGAAGGAGTTATTTGAATAATGAACGACTTGCGCGACCTTTATCAGGAAGTCATCCTGGATCACAACAAGCGCCCCCGCAACTTCCGCATCCTGCCCGCTCCGACCCATCAAGCCGATGGCGTCAACCCGCTGTGCGGCGACCGGGTGAGCGTGTTTCTGGATATTCAGGACGGGATCATCAAAGACATTGCTTTTCAAGGTGCAGGCTGCGCGATTTCCAGTGCCTCGGCGTCGCTGATGACCGAAGCGCTGAAAGGCAAACCGGTGGATGATGTCGAGCACCTGTTTGATGCCTTTCACGATGTCGTGACCACTGACTGCGAATGCCCGAAAGGCTTGGGTAAATTGGGGGTGCTGGCCGGGGTACGTGATTATCCCAGCCGGGTGAAATGCGCCACGCTGGCCTGGCACGCGGTGCGCGCCGCGCTGGAAAAACGCCAGCAGCCAGTGGTGACTGAGTAGCACTTCGCTTGCTTTAGGAGGACGCCCGCATGAGCACGACGACGATGGATTTACCCGATGCCGAGGAATTGGAAGCCAAAGTCATCGAAGCGATCAAGACGGTGTATGACCCTGAAATTCCGGTCAATATCTACGAATTGGGCTTGATTTATGGCCTGGAGGTCGATCCCATCGGCAATCACGCTGAAATTCAGATGACCCTGACCGCGCCCGGCTGTCCGGTGGCAGGGTCGATGCCGGAATGGGTGGAAAACGCGGTCCGGCACATCGCCGGGATGGAGTCGGTCAACGTCGAACTGGTGTGGGAGCCGCCGTGGACGCCGGAGCGGATGTCGATGCGGGCCAAGCTGGAGCTGAATATGGTTTGAGCCAAGCCAGGCGGCTATACTCCAGTCGACCGCCCCAGCGAACTAATGAGGTCGTTCCATGGAAAATTTTGTTCCGGTCTTTGAATCCAAAGTCAAAAAACTCTATGACAAGGTGGTCAAAGAACTCTCTATTCCTAAGAAAGAACGGAACAAAAAACGTCTCAAGAAAATGCTCAGAGAAATTAAAGGCATGAAGAAAACCATCCGCTCCGCCAAAAAGGTGAAAACCTGTCCGCACTGCGGCCAGCCTTTATGGGATGAAGACGATATGTCCTATGGCAATGTCGATGATGCTACTGTTTAAGGCGGGACTAAACCCTTGACGACGAAGCGGCGCAATACAAGCTTGTCTGGTAAAGCCGACTCACATCAAGCGCCGCTCACCTCACTGCAAATCTTCCCATCCAGCCGCTGCATGGCGTAATGCGCCGCACACATTGGCATATTTTCGGCCAAAGGCGGAGTTGCAAAACGCCTCTACCTCACTGGTCAGGCGCGCCGGACTATCCACTTGCTCGATTTTTTCAATCCATGGCCGCACCCCAAAATCCTTCTCACTGATATCTAAAAGAATATCAAGAACGGCAAATCGGAGTTCCGAAAGGCCTTTCTTAGGGGCGTTGACGCTGGGAGCGACTGATGGCGCATTCTGCGCTGTCGCATCTTTGGGGGCTTCGATCAACTGAAGTTGGTGCAATTGATCAAACGACTCGACATCGATCCCTCGAATGCCTAAACGCACCAAATCATTCACCGTGCGAACCCCATTGATCATGATCAAAAGCTGGTAAAGAGGGGATGGAATATTGGTCGTCGCCGCGTTATTTTGCGAAGCGCCGAACGCGGTCTTGACAGGGATATCGTTCGGCGTGTACCTACTCATGATGACTTCCCTGCCTCACGATCAATGCGAATACGGCCTATCGCATCGCGTAACCGACCGACATCGGCCAGCAAAGCATCGCGCTCGCTGGTTTGAGAAAGGCCATTGGCCCGCGTGGCAATATCAGCAGCGACGGTGCGAATCGCCAGACTGATATTGCGCAGCCGACTTTGCATCATTTCAAGCGCGCCGATCAGCGAACCCGGCGTCTTTGCATTCAGCCGCTCAGTCAGATCGCCCCGCGCCATACGACTGGTGGCTCTAACTGCATCTTCCGGGTCAGCCCCCAACGCAGTTAGAACGCTATGCGAGAGCGCCACAGCGACCGCGACCAGTATGCCGGTCAGCAACAAGGTGACTAAAGCGGCGATGAAAACCTGGTTGCTGGTGTTGGCTCTGACCGTCGCTGCTTCATCGCTAAAACGCTGAGCGACGCGCTTTTGTAGATCAGCCACCAGCTAATCGATACCAGCGGAAGTCGCCCGGTCCATGCCGCGTACTTCAAGATCGATAGCCGCCTGAGCTTTTGCATCTAAAACGGTATATTTATCGAGCGCTTTCCGATAACGCTCACCCAGCATTTTGTGTTCCGCAAGCGTCTTTTTGACATCCTTATTTGGCTCATCCATGTTCAAAGCAGCAAGACCGCTGCTTAGGTTTTTCAACATCTTGTCCATATTGGCTTCCTGCGTTTCAAAGCCTTGCCAATACTTATTGCGCAATTCGGGATCATTGCCCCGGATCAGCACGTTTTTCCACTCCTGCACCTGCCGCTGAAAAGCGATCTGGGCTTCGCGCGCCGTATCAACGGTCTTGGTGAATTTCAGGCCCTGCTGATAGGCCAAGTCCGTTGCATCCAGCAATCGACCCGATGCCCACCATCCTCCAAAGAGCAGGACGATGATCAAGGCGATCATACCGGCCACCAAGGCCATCAAACGGGTTCGGAAACGCATGACGCACTCACCACTCAGTTAAGAAAATAATTATTTGTCCAGAAAACCCGCTCAAACGATTTCAAACGATGCTTTCTTTTGATGATTTATTTATAGCAACTATTTATCAATTTCATAGAGTTTCGTGAGATGTTTGTATCTTATTGTTGACTACTTTTCTAGATGACTCTCAGCCAAAGGCCGTGGCTTTAAGATTCAATTTAGCTTGTGCTTGTATGCTCAGACGCATGATGTCCCTCCCTCAGCCTAGAGAATCACCATGCGTTTTATGTTAACCACGGTCTTACTATTCCTCAGCGCTAGCGGGCACGCTGAAACCCCGGCCGATTTTGAAAAGCAGTTTGCCAATCACGCTCAGCAGGAAAATCCGGCATTTACTGGTTTCTCCGCCGAACAAGGGCAACGCTTCTACAGCAGTACCCACGGTAAGGAATGGAGCTGTGCCTCTTGCCATGGCCGTACCCCGACAGGGCCAGGACAACACGCGGCTACGGGTAAAACCCTTGCGCCGTTAGCGCCTGTCGCCAACGCTAAACGGTTCACCCGCCCCGACGAGGTAGAAAAATGGTTCAAGCGAAACTGCAATGAAGTGCTGGGTCGAGCGTGTACTGCGCAAGAAAAGGGCGATGTGCTGGCGTATTTGCTGAGCGTGCGCTGAGGAAGCCATGATGACGACTTCACGTTATCGCGGCCGTCGGCAGCACCTATGGCTAGGCCTTCTACTGGTATTAAGCGGCAGTGGCGCTTTGGCTGATGATGATGACGGTGAAAAGCGCATCCGGCCGCTCAATCACGCGGCGTGGCGACAGGAATGCAGCGCCTGCCATCTCGCTTACCCGCCGCAATTGCTCCCAGCCGTGTCATGGCGAGCGCTCATGAATGGGCTTGGTCATCATTTCGGCACGGACGCCTCACTCGACCCGCAGCAACAAGCCGATATTCTGCGCTTTCTCGAAACCAACGCCGGTCCCAGTCGTGGTTCAAAAAGTGGCTCTCCGCCTTTGCGCATCACCGAAACCCGTTGGTTTATCCACGAACATTCCGAGGAATTGCCCGCTGATAGCTGGCAGCGACCTGGCGTTAAATCCGCTGCCAATTGCATTGCGTGCCACACAGCGGCGGATCGCGGCGATTACAGTGAACACACCCTGCGCCTGCCTCGATAAACTGCGCCACCCTCCGATACTGGAGATTGTTATGAATCCTTTTACGCGCCTTCGCTGGTTTCATGGACTATTCGTGCTGGCGTTTCTCGCCGCCTACATCACCGGCGATGACGGGGAGTTGCTGCACATCTGGCTTGGCTACAGTGTGGTGAGCTTACTGCTTGTCCGCCTCGTGTTCGCCTGGTTTCGGGTGGAGGGCTTTCCGGCGCTGTGGCCGGGCTACCGTCCGGGTATGACGGTGAGCCTTGTCAGCCGTGCGCTGGTGATGGCGCTGTTGCTATCAATCAGTGGGACTGCGGCCACTGGTTTGATGATGGTGGATAACGCCCGTGTGCTGGGCATCGGTGCGGCAACTGTCGCTGAATCAGCCGCTACAGAGCAGGCATGGGAAGAATCCACTCCCCACTTTTTTGAACAACTGGAAGCTGTTCATGAACTGACGGCCAATACCACGCTGGGACTTGCCGGCCTACACGTCGGCTTACTGCTCACTTTCCGGCGGCGTTTCGCCCTGAATATGGTGCCAGGATTAGCGATGTTTGCTCAGCTTAGTAGCCGCTTTGCGGCAAAGGCCGCTTCAGCTTTCAGGATTTCGCCCACTTAAGCATCACGTCTTTGTGGGCCTTCATTTGGCGGGTTGGCTAAACGTGGTCAGATAAACGCCGCCGACCGCCAGCGCCATGCCAAGCAGCGAGATAAGCGGCAACGTCTCGCCAAATAACAGCCAGGCGATCAAGGCTGTGCTAAGTGGCACTAGATAAAACAGGCTGGCGACATTGACCGCACTGCCGCTGTGAATCAGCACATTGAGCAAACTGATCGCGCCGATGGACAGCACCAGCACCAGCCAGCCCAGGGCTAAGATAAACTCTGGCGTCCAGTCAATCTGGAAATCGGTAAACAAGAAAATGGCGACTGCGGTCACCATGGCGCTGGGCACAAACTGAATCACTGAACCGGTGCGCAGATCAAAGCCAGAGCAAAAGCGCTTTTGGTACAAAGTGCCGATGGTAATCCCCAGAAGCGCCGCCAGAACCGGAATCAGCATCGGCCCTAACTCCGCTTGCAGGCCGAACTTACCGCCGATGACCAGAGTCACGCCGATAAAGCCCAGCGCCAGCCCGAACCATTGCTGAGGAACCACCTGCTCACCCAGCAGCCAACCCGCCCCCAATGCCGTTAATAGCGGCTGCATCCCGACCACCAGCGCAGCGATGCCAGACGGCAGTCCATGTTTGATTGCGATAAAAACCCCGCCTAAATAGATCGCGTGAATCAATACGCCCGATACACTGATGTGGCCCCACTGCCGTAACTGCTTTGGCCACGGTGCGCCGCTTAACACCGCCAGGGTCGTCATCAACACAATGACGCATAGATAACGCACCAATAGAAAAGATAACGGCTCGGCGTGTGGCAGCCCAAAGCGCCCGCCGATAAAACCGGTACTCCACAAAAAAACGAACAGTAACGGGTAGATGCGTTTCATGTTAGGCCGATGAGTGATCAGAAAAATGTAGCTCAATAAACAACCATCCCTAGAGATTAAAAGAATGCGGTAATAACTAAACTCTGAGGACGAAAAAGAGAAAGGTATCCGCAACCCGTTACTACAGGGTCGATGATCGGATGCAGGTAGGGAATACCTAACCCAATCGGTTGATTTACAAATTTAAATTTAGTGTTTGAGCTAATTAATCAGTGGAAAGCGAGGGTCGCAGAAGATAATAAAGCGTAGCTTTTACGTTAGGCGAGCTAAGATTTTAGTGCCACTTCTAACACCACATCCCCATTCATAACTAGTACGCCCAAGCATTAGCCTTGAATATCTCAACTTCTTCAGGTTGAATCACTTCATGCACTTCACCCACATCGGCAACAACAATCTTTCCAACATTTAAGGCTTTTTCAAGTGGATCGCTTTTAATCCAACTGGAGTCCCACAGTTGAGATGATGCCCCGTTCACTATCTGGCAAATAGGTTCATCACTCTCAAACGTAATACCAACAGCTTTCGGCCGAGTGACACGCTGTAGCCAGATTTCAAGATAACCATTGTATGGGACTCGATCCATCTTTTCGCACACTTTTTTCCATAAGAGCGCCTTTTTATCGCTTGGTGCGAGTGCAATTAGATGACTGAGAATACCAGCAACAGCCGGAAACGTTGACGGTGAAACAAATGCGATATCAGTCGCTATTGCGACCTGCACTTCAAGATCATCCGGTGCTTCAGTCTGCTTAGAAATACTGGTGTGAAACTCCCCAACTAACCTTCGCAAAGCTCCACTATTTGGAAACCGTTGGCCGAAAGCATGCAGCCTTAAGAGTTGTTTTTGAATCGTCTTTGCATTGGATAGCCCAAGGTCTTGTAGTTCGATCCCAGCTAGTTTATCCGGCTTTATCGAGCCTTCCACTACGTTTCTAGAGGAAAACGTCTTTGATACGCCGAGTTTCATACCTACGGTTCTTAGATTATCGCTAACTATCTTTAAGACTGCTTCTGTTCGCTCATCGCTGTTTCCGAAAATCCTGTAGTCATCTCTGTACCGAAGTACCCGAATATCCTTGTCGCCATCAAGTTTAAGATTGATCTGCTGATCGACGTGCCCAAGGACGATCTCCGCGATAAAGTCCATGAGGACCGACCCTTGAGAAATTCCGTTAGTTTGGCCATATCGACTGGCCTGGATATAGGAGTCAACTTTATTGCCAAGCAGAGATTTATTCTTCTTTCCTTTCTTCGCCTCCGATAGTCCGTGCAATGCCCATGCAATACTGTGAGTATAAAGAGAACCATAACAGTCAGTTACATCGGTGTGAAGAAGGTGACTGAACTCCAGTGAATACGTTAGCGACCTCTGCTCAATGCTATTCCACCAGTTCTTAATCTGAGTTGCAACATCACTCTGGTGATCTACAGACACCACTGGCGCACTACAGCACTCTACTACGCCACTTTGAAATTCCTCAAACCGTGCTCTTATGCTTTCCCAGCTTGCTTCGTCACAGATCGCATTCACTAAGGAGACATATATAGCTGGATGCATTAGCTCATAGGGACGCCAGGAAAATCTTCCGTCTTTGTTTGCGATGAAGTTATAATTTACATTTGGAAGTGCGCTGGGATTTCCATGCTTGAATTGATCATAGTTCCCGCCATTAAGCACAGCCGAGACATCATTTAGAATTGGTTCAAAGCTTATATATTTAGGTAAATCCCCATTGAAGTAGCTGCTGCCCTTCAGGAAATGCACTCTTGCTTCTTCATTGGAAAGATCAATAAGTCGCTTCACTACCTAGAAACCTCATCATGACCCTGGACAAAATGGCATATAGTCTCTACATAATTCCAACGAGGAGAAACCATACAGTTATACTTAAAAAATGATCCGCATCAACCACGAAACTCCCGAATCACCTCAATCATTCCCACCAGATTATCATTCAACTCTTCAAGTTTCTCAGCCGGAATCCACCACTCGGTATGATGTGCACCGCCAACTCTCTGGATCGGATAGTGCGCCATGAAGGATGCTTTGACTCGAAAGCAGGTCACAGCGCCATAACCGCTTTGCTTCACATTCCATTTCTCTGCGATTTCTGAAGCATAACGCTCATTGGTGACCGGATAAAAAATCGGCTGTTCTGGCAGGCGCGGCGGCCACCGGCTAAAGCCGTTCTGCTGCAACAATGCTAACTCTTTAGGGCCGACCGGGCGAAATAAGGTGACCGTTTCTGCTTGTTTCATCGTGCTATTTCCCGACTGAGACGATGCGGCGCAGGCCCCATCACCCATTATCAGAACGCCCACGTTTCTGCTACCATGCGCGGCATTTCAGCGCAGTCATAAAGGATATTTACCATGTCACGCCCCTATAACTTTAGCGCGGGTCCGGCGATGTTGCCGGAAGCAGTTCTGGAGCAAGCCAAAGCTGAGATGCTCGACTGGCGCGGCTCTGGCATGTCGGTGATGGAGATGAGCCATCGCGGCAAGGAATACGTCTCCATCGCCGAACAAGCTGAGGCCGACTTGCGCGAATTACTCGCCGTTCCGGCCCATTATAAAGTCCTGTTTTTGCAAGGCGGCGCGTCCAGCCAGTTTGCGATGGTGCCGATGAATCTGCTGCGCGGCAAGAGCAAAGCCGACTATCTCAACACTGGACAGTGGTCGAAGAAGGCGATTTCCGAAGCCAAGAAATTCTGCCAGGTCAACGTGGTGGCCAGTTCCGAAGCGTCGAATTTCTCGACCGTTCCGGCCCGCGACACCTGGAAATGCGACCCGGAAGCTGCCTATCTGCACTACACGCCGAATGAAACCATCGGCGGCGTTGAGCTACACACTATTCCTGAATCCAGCGTACCGCTGGCGGCGGATTTTTCCTCGACCCTGTTATCGCGGCCCCTGGATGTGAGTAAGTTCGGGGTGATTTACGCCGGGGCGCAGAAAAATATCGGCCCCGCCGGCTTGACCATCGTCATCATCCGCGAGGATTTAATCGGCCAGACCGTGGCCGGAACGCCAACCATGCTGGATTACGCGACCATGGCCAAGGAAGGCTCGATGTACAACACGCCGCCGACCTACGCCTGGTACATCGCCGGGTTGGTGTTCCAGTGGCTCAAAGCCCAGGGCGGCCTGAAGGCGATGGGTGAGCGCAATAAAGCCAAAGCCGAACTGCTGTATAAGGCCATCGACGAATCCGGCTTTTACAAGAATCCGGTCGATCCAGCTTATCGCTCGTGGATGAACGTGCCGTTTATTCTGCCCGATGAAGCGCTGGATAAGCCGTTCCTGGCTGAGGCCAAAGCCGCCGGGCTGCTGACGCTGGCGGGCCATCGCTCAGTCGGTGGGATGCGCGCCAGCATTTACAACGCGGTACCGCTGGAAGGCGTCAAAGCTTTGGTCGATTTCATGGCCGATTTCCAGAAGCGGCGCGGCTAAACCCTTCTGCTATCTCAACGACCCCGACTGCCTGGCCGTCGGGGCTTGCTTTTTTGGAAATGACGGATTGAACCTCGATGGCTAAATACAAAATCCTGACGCTGAACAATATCAGTGTGTGTGGTCTGGAACGCCTGCCCCGTGACCGCTATGAAATTGCCTCTGAAATCCAGAATCCGGACGCAGTGTTGCTGCGCTCGTTCGCGATGCACGACTGGCCGATTCCCGCGACCTTGAAAGCCATTGGCCGCGCCGGTGCCGGCGTCAACAACATTCCAGTGCCGCAAATGACCGCCAAAGGGATTTGTGTATTCAACGCCCCCGGCGCCAATGCCAACGCGGTGAAAGAACTGGTGCTGGTCGGGATGCTGTTGGCCGCCCGCAATATCTGCCCGGCCTGGGATTACACCCGCAAGCTGCAAGGCACTGACGCCGAATTGTCCAAACAGGTGGAAGCAGGCAAGAAAAACTTCGTCGGAATCGAACTGCCCGGACGCACCCTGGGCGTGATCGGTTTAGGCGCGATTGGCGTTAAAGTCGCCAACGCCGCCCGTGCACTGGGCATGCGGGTGATTGGCTACGATCCGCACATTACGGTCAGTAACGCCTGGCAACTCTCCTCGCAAGTGGAACAGGCCAGTAGCGTCAATGAAATCGCCGCGCAGGCCGATTTCGTGACTTTGCATGTGCCGCTCAACGATGCCACCCGCCAGCTCATCAACGCGCCTTTGCTGAAAAACGCCAAGCCTGGCTTGATTTTGCTCAATTTCTCGCGCGAGGGCGTGGTGGATGAGGAAGCGCTGTTTGAAGCATTGGAAGCGGGCAAGCTGCGATCTTACGTCTGCGATTTTCCGACTAATCGGCTCAAGGATCATCCCCGCGTGATCATGCTGCCGCATCTGGGCGCGTCCACTGGCGAGGCTGAGGATAACTGCGCGATCATGGTCGCTGACCAGGTACGCGATTATCTGGAAAGCGGCACGGTCCACAACTCGGTGAATTTCCCCGAAGTGGTGATGCCGCGCAACGGCGGCCCGCGCCTGGTGATTGTCAACGCCAACGTGCCGCACATGATCGAGCGCATTTCCAAGGCGATTTCCGGGGCAGGGGTCAATATTCAGGACATGCTCAATAAGTCGCGCGGCGATATAGCTTGTACGCTGGTCGATACGGCGGAAGCGGTACCGGAAACCGCCGTGGCGCAAATCGCCGCGACGGAAGGCGTATTGAACGTGCGGGTGATCTAAAGTTTTAAGCAATCGCCTCTCGCCGCTTTCCAAAAAACGGCGAGGGCTACGCTGAGTCAGGGGCTTGATGACCGGCCATCTTCTCGCCTCCGGCAATATCCAGATACGCCAACCAGTAGCGCGAGATTTCGCTGATACACTCCATTCGAGTGGCCAGGGATGTCAGCGCCGATTTAACGCGGTCAATTTCCGCGAGTAATCCGCCCAACTCGGCATCCAGTTCATGCAACTGCTGGCTTCGGTTTGCCGCCAAGAGCGCAATCCGCGTGGTTGATAAGCGAACCCGGATATAGAGCAGATCCCCTGGTAACGTGGTGTGCCGTTTGTAATGGTAGTCGTAGGCTTCCGGCGTGACATCCTTACGACCCAATAGATACGCCTCCAAACCTTCCACGCGCGCCAGCATCATATTGAGGTGCGTTTGGGTCGATGTCCGATGCGCCATCGGCTCCAACGTGGCGATTTTTTCCTCCAGCCAACGCTGCCGATTCTGTAAACGCGCGCGCAGGCGGTCGATCTCGCAATCGGCTTCTACCATTTGCTGGCTCAGCGCCAGAATCCCGACATCGACCTCATCCAGGAAGTCGCGAAGCTGACTGGACAGCAGCCGCTCCAACGTCAGGGTGATAAAGCGCTCCCAGATTGAATCCGAGCGGATGCGCACCACCTCAACCAGTTGGCGGACACCGCCCAGCCGGTCGATGATATCGCGCACGCTATGCTCGTGATCGGCGCGATCCGCCTCACTCCACACCTGCGCAAGCTGTTCTTCTTCCCGCAACACATACGACATGCCAATGCCGGCGTCATCGGTTTCGGCGATCAGGCTCTCCACCTGGGGGGGTTCCGGAATTAACAAGGAATGGCTCCAGCGAAGTGAGGCCGCAGCAGCGCGGCGGTTGACGAAGTGCGCGAGCGAACCCGATAGCCGACAGGCTGGGGTTCAGATTGCGCGCGGTTGCTAGCCGTTCGCTCAATAATAGCGGTGAATCCGATACTGGTTATCCGCCTCACGGATAATGTCGCCAACATGAACCTGGAAACGGCCGGTTGGTCGCTCAGCGAAATACTGACGCAGCGTCTCATGCACCACTTTGAAAGCGATCTCGTCCCAGGGGATCTCGTCCTCGGCATACAGCCGCACTTCCAGGCTTTCCGGACCGGGCTGAGTATGGCCATCCTTGAGCTGTCCCCGAAACATGAGATACACCTGACTGACATGGGTCAGTGAATAGAGTCCATATAGCGTTAGATTTTCACCAACGGCATCGGCCTCTTCCAGCGCCTCGCGCGCCGCCGACGCGACCGCCGATTCGCCATTTTCCATAAATCCCGCCGGTAAGGTCCACAGACCATGACGCGGCTCAATGGCCCGGCGGCATAGTAAAACCCGCTCTCCCCATTCCAAAATGCAGCCAGCGACGATTTTTGGATTCAAATAGTGGATGGTATGACAGGCACTACACACATGGCGGGGCCTGTTATCGCCCTCCGGCACCTGCACACTGAGCGAAGATCCGCACTGGCTGCAAAAGTTCATAGAAGATTCCTGGCCCAAAACCGGTTGCGACGGTGAGATCATCACAGTATCAGATCAAAGCCGGTGCTAAACAATCGCAGCAACGCAATCCCACGCTTAACGACAACACGCTGACAACGCGGAAAACCCATCTTTTTTCCTGGATGACTCTATTTCCCCTACTCTTTATCTGCCCGCTTGCTCTGGGCTGATTTAAAATGGCGCTTCAGTTCTCCGTGAGTGACCCGGCGACACCCACCCAAGAAAGAAGATAAGGACGATGCTGGAAGAACACATTCAGAAAATCATCGAACTGCGCCATGATGCTCCGCACGCCATTCTCGGACCTCATTATAGCGAGCGCGAGCGGGCGTTGACGATCCGCGCCTTCTTGCCGCAGGCCGAGCGCGCCTATGTACTGCGCGCTGATGGCTCCGGCAAGCGCGAAATGCAGCGCTTGCATCCAGACGGACTATTCGCCGTCCGCATTCCAGGCATCAAGCAGCTGGACTATCGACTGGTGACTGTGGACGCCGCCGGTCAGGCGGTCACGTCGCATGATCCCTACGCCAACCCAAAACCCTTTTTCACCCAGGTCGATGGCGCAGCGTTTGAACAAGGCGTACTCGATACCCTGTTCGCTAAGTTGGGCGCTCATCCACAGGTCAGGGGCGGCGTTGCGGGGGTTAATTTCGCCCTGTGGGCACCGCACGCTACCCGCGTCAGCGTGGTCGGGACATTTAATCATTGGGACGGTCGTCGCCACTTACTAGCGCGACATGCATCCGGGGTGTGGGAACTGTTTGTTCCCGACATCGAATTAGGCGAATTGTACAAATACGAAATCCGTAACGCCGAAGGCGCGGTGTTCCTCAAGCCCGATCCGCTGGCCTTTCAAACGGAGATTTATCCGGATACTGCTGGCGTCATCTGTGATCTCGAACGTCATCACGACTGGAACGACGGCCTGTGGATGAAGCGCCTGGCGCACAACCCTGGCTGGGAGTTACCGGTTAACATCCATCGGGTTACTCTAGATCTCAACGCTGTTGGCCCTGACCGAGCGGTCAACTACAAGCAGTTGACCGAGGCTGTGCTCCCGCATCTGCTGGAGCAAAAATCGACCCACGTTGAGCTGACGCTTTGGGGCTGGGATGAAACAATCGCCAGCTATTATGCGCCTAATCCCCGCTATGGCCGACCCGCCGACTTGATGGCGTTCGTCGATGCCTGCCATCAATCCGGAATCGGGGTGATTCTCGACTGGATTCCGCCGTTATTGCCGCGCGAAGGGCAACAACTGAGCTGGTTTGATGGTACGCGCATTTATGACCAGGATGTACCGGAACAACCCTGGTCGCTCGACTTCGCGCTGGAGCGGCCGGAAGTGCGCAATTATCTGTTGGGCAACGCGCAATTCTGGCGCGAAATCTACCATATCGACGCGCTTGGCACGGATGTCCGCACTTATCTGGCCCGCTTCCACCAACCGGCGCGCGTTGCCGATTTACGCTTCCTGCTCAAAGAACCCACCGTTGTCGCGACGCTAACCGCCGCCGAACACAGCGCCTTGCAAGAAAATCAGTGCGCCGACCCCCATGCGCTGCTAGGCCCGCATCCCCTCCCTGACTCTGACTTGATCGTCGTCCGCGCTTTGTTGCCCGAAGCCGAAGCGCCTTGCCTGGTGCTGGATGCAGAGCCGACGCTTTTATACCCCCTTCAGTGGATTCCCGAAGACGGGTTATTTGAAGCCATCGTCGCTGCTGATCCGGTCGGGTTGCGCTATCGGCTCAACGTCACTGAACAGGGCCGCAATCATACGTTCGCTGATCCCTACGCCACCCCGTTCTCGTTTCTGGGCGATCAGGATTGCTACCTGTTTGCCGAAGGCAATCATTATCAGATTTACGAAAAACTCGGTGCCCATGCCTGCGAAGTCAACGGCCATCCTGGAATCAACTTCGCCGTGTGGGCACCCAACGCACAGCACGTCAGCCTGACGGGTAAATTCAACGGTTGGGATGGCCGCCGCCATCCGATGCGCTTGCGGCCTGGTTCAGGGATTTGGGAGTTGTTCGTCCCTGGCCTGACGGAAGGCGAGCTGTACAAATTCGAGATTCTGCCGCGCACCGGCCCGGCCTTTCTGAAAACTGATCCCTATGCCTTCTACACGGAAGTTCCACCCGGAACCGCCAGCGTGGTCTATGACCGGGCTGGCAAGCATAACTGGCGTGATAGCGAATGGCTGGAACGGCGGGCGCATAACAATGTCTGGGAGCAGCCGCTGGCGATTTACGAAGTCCACGCCGGATCATGGCGACGGCAGGCGGATGGCGAGTTTTTATCTTATCGCGAGCTGGCTGATCAACTGATCCCCTATGTCCTGAAAATGGGCTTCACCCACATCGAATTTTTACCCCTGGCTGAACATCCCTATGGCCCGTCCTGGGGCTATCAGATCTCCAATTTTTACGCACCAACCGCCCGTTACGGCCGCCCGGAAGAGTTGATGGAACTGATCGACCGCTGCCATCAAAACGGCATTGGCGTCATCCTTGATTGGGTACCGGCGCATTTTCCCAAAGATGCCCACGCGATGGCCTGGTTCGATGGAACCTGCCTCTATGAACATGCCGATCCCCGCCAGGGCGAACACCCCGACTGGGGCACACTGATTTTCAACTATGGCCGTCACGAGGTAGAAAACTTCCTGATCGCCAATGCGATTTACTGGCTGGAAACCTTCCATTTCGATGGCTTGCGCGTGGATGCGGTGGCCTCAATGCTGTATTTGGATTATTCCAAGAAAGACTGGATTCCCAACCGGTATGGTGGTAATGAGAATCTGGAAGCTATCGAGTTTCTGCGCCACACCAACGCCGTGATGCACGCCCGCTTCCCCGGCGTGATGATGATTGCCGAGGAATCCACCGCTTGGCCAAACGTCTCCCGACCAACCGATATGGGTGGTTTAGGGTTCGGTTTCAAATGGAATATGGGCTGGATGCATGATGTGCTGTCCTACATGCAGGAAACGCCATCCCATCGCCGCTATCATCACCATAAATTGACGTTCGGCCTAACCTACGCCTTCAATGAAAATTTCATTTTGTCGCTATCGCACGACGAAGTGGTCCATCTGAAAAAATCCCTACTGGGCAAAATGCCAGGCGACGAGGCCCAGCAACTGGCAAATCTCCGGTTGCTATACGCCTTCATGTATGGCCATCCTGGTAAAAAATTGATCTTCATGGGTGGGGAATTCGGTCAGCCTACCGAGTGGAGCCATGATGGCGAACTGGATTGGGCGCAATCACGCCAGCTCGGTCACCAGGGCTTGCAACACTTCGTCGCTACCCTCAATCAGCTTTACGCGCGCGAACCGGCTTTATATCAGGTCGATTTTCGCGGTGCCGGGTTTGAGTGGCTTGATGCGGGCGGCGCTGAAACCAGCGTGGTGGGTTTCGTGCGCAAGGCGCGCGATCCGCGCGAGGCTTTGCTGTTTGTGCTGAACTTCTCCGAGCAACACTATCCGAGCTACCGAATTGGCGTACCCTATCCGGTGGCTTATCGGGAATTACTCAACAGCAACGCCAGTGAGTACGGCGGCAACAGTAAAGAACCACTCAAAAAGCGGATTCACTATGATGAAATCGCCAGCCACGGCTTCGCGTTTTCCGTCGTTTTGGATCTACCCGCTTTCAGTGCGACCGTGCTGAAGCCCGACCCGTTGAAACTGAAATGAAGTTTGCTATTAAAAGGATAGTGGGCAGGTTTTAATAATGGGCTAACTTAAGGCATGGTCACGCGCTTGAAAAACACAGCCACTCCAGAGCATCGCTTACGGAGCTTACTAGTGATCAGTTGGCCGTTGCCGCAGCGATGGCTGTGGTGCGTGTTTGTGCTATTCGTTTTGCTGGGTTCGCTGCGCTTCGCCTTGGCCGAGGAGGTGGGCGAGATCGTCAGCGCGCTGGGCGCGGTTGAGGTTTTGCGGCAAGGACGTTGGCAACCGATCACGACCGGTGAAAAAGTCGCCGCAGGCGAGGCGATTAAAACCGGCGAAGGCAGCCGCATTGCGCTGCAACTGGTCAATGGCGCTCAACTGAAGATCAACGCCAATAGCCAGTTGGAACTAAAGCAAATCCTTCCCAGGGAGGGCCTAACGCCCAGCGCAGAGTCCGCGCCGGTGCCGAGCATTTTGCGCATCCCCCAAGGCGAAATCTGGGTGCGCAGCAATGGCATCCCCCTGGAACTGCAAACCATCCCTGTCGTCGCCACCATTCGCGGGACCGAGTTCAATCTGGCGGTTAGCCCTGACGCCAGCGCACGGCTTGCGGTGTTTGAGGGCTTAATCGAATTTCATAATCCCCAGGGCCGCGTGCTGGTAAAGGCCAATGAACAAGCCACGGCGCGACTAGGGGAGAGACCACACAAAACCGTGTTGCTAAACCCCCTCAATGCCGCGCAGTGGTCGCTGTACTATCCAGGCACTGTGAGCTATCGGGATTATCCGCTCGCAGAGCAGCCCCGCCCGCCACCCAGGCACCGGTTGTCCCAGCGCCCAGAGGCTGGCCCAACAGCCCTTGAGCCATTAATCCACCAGGCCGAAGCGCGCTTTGACAGCGGCCAGCCTGAGCGCGCACAGCAACTGTTTGCAAAAGCACTCCAACACGATCCCCACCATGCCCGCGCCCGAACTGGGTTGGGGTGGACGCTGCTGGAAGCCGGTGCCATAGAGGCGGCGTTAATGGCATTCCAGCAAGTGAAACCGCCCACCCTGATGAGCGCTGTCGGCACAGCCAATGGCCTTTATCAGCTCAATCGGTTTACTGAGGCCGATCAGGTGATTGCCGAGACTCAAAAGCAATTCCCAAACTCTGCCCTGCCCTGGGCGCAAGCCGCTCGCAACGCCCTCATCCAGGGCCGGGTATCTGAAGCACAGCAAGCGCTTGATCAGGCGCTAGCGCGTGATCCGCATTGCGCACTTTCGCATAGCCTGCGCTCTAACATCGCTCTGGTCCAAAACCAAAAAGACCGCGCCCGCGTGGCTGCGCAACAGGCCATCGCCGCCAATCCGCACTCTCCTACCGCTTATCTCAGCCTAAGCCTGGTTGAGCAGGCCGACTTCCAACTGGAAGCTGCCCTGGCCGCTGCCCGCCAGGCCGCTGCCCTTGATCCTCATAATCCACAAGCGCTGATTCAGGAAAGCCGTTTGTTATTTGGCATGGGTGATCCGCAACAAGCGCTCAAAATCGCCGAAAAAGCCCGCGCGCGCGCCCCGCAGGATGCCTTGGTTACCTCGACCTGGGGTTTCCTGCAACTTGCCAGCGGTCGCACCCAGGACGCCATTCATACCTTTCACGAGGCGATTAGCTACGACTCCACCCTCGGTGAACCTCATTTGGGTTTGGGACTGGCGCTGTTTCGCCAAAACCGCAGCGAGGACGCCCTTCAGGAAATGCAGAAAGCGAGTCTGCTTGAACCCAAAGTCGCCTTGTATCAAAGCTACCTGGGCAAATCGTATTACGAGCTAAAAGATCATAAAAACGCCCAAAAGCACCTCACCCATGCCAAACAGCTTGACCCCCATGATCCTACCCCTTACTTCTACGATGCAATCCGCTTCCAAAGCATCAATCAGCCTATCGCGGCTGTGGAAAGCTTACAGACTTCCATTAATCTCAATGACAACCGCGCCGTCTATCGTTCTAAACTCCTTCTCGACCAGGATCTTGCCGCACGATCGACGACCTTGGGCCGCAGCTATAATGAGCTGGGTTTTAGCCAGCTTGGCTTGAACGAAGGCGCTAAATCCTTAGCTCGTGACCCTGCCAACTACTCCGCACATCGCTTATTAGCCGATTCCTACGCCGCTCTGTCAGGCGTTGAAACGGCACGAACCAGTGAGTTACTCCAAGCACAATTATTACAACCGATGAATATCACCCCTGTTTCGCCACAAATGGCAGAAACCAAGCTACTCATGCCAGAGGCCGGGCCAACAACGCCTTCTTTATACGAATTCAATCCATTATTTGTGCACAATCGCCCAAATTTTTATTTCATGGGCTTAGGTGGGAACCAACAGACTTTAGGTAATGAGTTGCTTGTGTCCGGGATAACCGATCATTTCTCTTATAGCCTGGGGCAGTTTCACTATCAAGGGAATGGCTACCGCCCAAACAATGATCTAGAGAACAACATTTATAGCCTGTTTGCCCAAACGGCGGTCACGCCGAGCTTTAACCTTCAAGGGGAGTACCGCTACCGCGAGACAATCCACGGGGATCTGCAATCCAGCTTTGACGGTTCCTTCTTTTCTTCTCGCCGCCGTCTTATTGAGCAGGAAACTGCCCGAATCGGGACTAATTATTCACCTTCACCCGGAATCAATCTGCTGACTTCCATCATCTATACAAATCGGGAGAATGAATTAACCTCAAAAACCTTTAGATTGGGGGCAAGAAATAGAGGCACCCAAGCCGAAACCCAGTTAATCTACAAAGATGCTCAATTTAACATGGTCAATGGAATAGGGGCTTATTCATTGGCTGTTACTGGATCTGATAATCAGGGTAGCCATAATAATCAGCGGATTCTTTATAATTATACGAATATCAAAACACCCCACAACGCAATTTGGACCCTCGGTTTTAGTTATGAGACTGATGAAAGCCCCAGCGCTAAGGTAAAAGAATTTAACCCGAAGTTAGGGCTACAGTGGGCGATCACTGATCAAATATCGCTGCGTGCTGCCGCTTTCAAAGTGGTTAAGCGGGCGCTGGCTTTTGAACAAACTATTGAGCCAACCCAGGTTGCTCAGTTTAACCAGATGATTGATTACGTCGATACCACGGTTGCCGAGAACTATGGTATTGCTCTTGATACCCGCTTTAACGACCGTCTGATGGGTGGCTTGGAAGCACTACGGCGGGATACAGACGTGCCATTAGGCGCATTGGCCCAGCCGGAATTTTATGAAATCGTGAATAATCGTGAATATTTCTATAGCGCCTATCTTTATTGGCTACCCAGCTACCAGTGGGCGCTCTCTGCCTCGTTGCGTTATGAAACATTTAAGTCTGATCGGGAATGCGATCTCTGTCTGTACCTCTATCCGGTAGAATTGAAAACCTTTCACTTACCCTTGTCTATTCAGTATTTTGATCCTTCAGGTTTCTTTAGTGGATTAAGTCTTATCTACGTTCACCAGCACGTTCGCGGCCTTGATCAGGAATCCTGGACCATTACGCCTACGCAAAGCGAGAATTTTACCCTCACGAACGCCACTGTGGGCTACCGCTTGCCTAAGCGAGGCGGATTATTCACACTTCAGATTAACAATTTATTTGATAAGGAGTTTAACTACCAAGATAATAGCTTCCAAACAACTAATAATTTAGTCAATCCCCGCTATATTCCTGAGCGGACTTTTAACGCACGCTTAATTTTTAATTTTTAATAAAATTTACAGGAGAAATTACGATGGCTTTAACTGGCGAATCTGTCTCTGCTGAGATGCTGTCTAAAATCCCCCCCAATACAGCGTTGATGGTCATTACTGATAAAGAAGGTAATGTCAATGTTATTAAACTGAGCCGCGATTCTGTTAAGGATGGTGAATCGCTAGTGCGTATTAAAGGCGGTTGTTGGGTTCCCAATAATGGTGGTTGGAGATGGGTTAATCCCTGCCCAATGTGATTGAGCAGTTTTCCAACTGTTCTGCTACTGTCGTGCGCTAAAATCGGCCGTAGAGCGCACGACACTATTCCAAGCATCGGGATACCCTCCTTTACTATTCAACTCCCGGTCTGGTACTCACTGGACGCGTACTGAGACTGCAACCCCAGTCAATCCGGACTTCCTAAGCCACCTTGCCCCTTCCAACGCCATTGTTTTCGTACCGTAAATACTGGGCCGCCCGCTTCGGCGTTGCGCCGTTTCTGCCGCTGTCGCGCGCCGAGATGGACGCGCTCGGCTGGGATTCCTGCGACATCATTCTGGTGACCGGCGATGCGTATGTCGATCATCCCAGCTTTGGCATGGCCATCATTGGGCGGCTGCTGGAAGCGCAGGGCTTTCGAGTCGGGATCATTGCCCAACCGGACTGGAATTCGGCTGAACCGTTCCGGGCGCTCGGTCCGCCGAATCTGTTTTTCGGGGTGACAGCGGGCAATATGGATTCGATGGTCAATCGCTACACCTCGGATCGGCGGCTGCGCCACAACGACGCTTATACGCCCAACGATGAGGGTGGCAAGCGACCGGACCGGGCGGTGATTGTCTATAGCCAGCGCTGTCGGGAAGCCTATCCGGAGTCACCGATTATCATCGGCGGCATCGAAGCCTCATTGCGTCGCATCGCCCATTACGACTACTGGTCGGACAAGGTGCGCCGCTCGATTCTGCTGGATGCCAAGGCCGATTTGCTGTTGTATGGCAACGCCGAACGGGCTTTGGTGGAGATCGCGCATCGGGTCGCTGCCGGTGAAGCGCCGAAAACCATTCATGATGTGCGCGGTACGGCGTTTATCAGCAAGGAATTACCAAGCGATTGGCTGGAGATGGATTCGACCGAGATCGACACACCGGGACCAGTCGCTCCCCCTCCCGACCCGTATGCAGTCCGTCCCACGCCAAACGCGCCACCCACTGCGCCTACACCGCCGCCATCGCGCCCAGACCGCGCTAAAACCGTGATCCGCCTGCCCGCTTACGAGCAAGTCAAAGAGGATCCGGTGCTCTACGCCCACGCCTCGCGCCTTCTGCATCTGGAAACCAATCCCGGTAACGCCCGCGCCCTGGTGCAACGCCACGGTGATCGTGATGTCTGGCTCAATCCGCCGCCGATCCCGCTCACTACGCCAGAAATGGATGCGGTGTTCGATCTGCCCTATGCCCGCGTTCCCCATCCCAGCTATGGCGATGCCCGCATTCCTGCTTATGAAATGATCCGGTTTTCGGTCAACATCATGCGCGGCTGCTTTGGTGGCTGTACCTTCTGCTCGATCACTGAACATGAAGGCCGCATCATTCAATCCCGTTCGGAAAAATCCATTCTGCGCGAGATCGAGGATATCCGCGACCGCACACCCGGTTTTACTGGCGTGATTTCCGATCTGGGTGGGCCGACCGCCAACATGTACCGGCTGGCCTGCAAATCGCCAGACATCGAGCGAGTCTGTCGCAAACTGTCTTGTGTCTATCCCGACATCTGCCCGAATCTCAACACCGATCATTCGTCCCTGACCGGCCTGTATCGCAGAGCACGGGAACTACCAGGCATTAAGAAAATCCTGATCGCATCCGGGCTGCGCTACGATCTGGCCATCCGCGATCCAGCCTATGTCCGCGAACTGGTGACCCATCACGTCGGCGGGTATCTCAAGATCGCCCCGGAACACACCGAAACTGGGCCGCTCGGCAAGATGATGAAACCGGGCCTCGGCGCTTACGACCAATTCAAAGCCCTGTTCGAGCAATTTTCCAAGGAAGCGGGCAAAGAACAATATCTAATCCCCTACTTCATCGCTGCCCATCCCGGCACCACTGATGAGGACATGCTCAATCTGGCGCTGTGGCTCAAGCGCAATGGCTTTCGCGCTGATCAGGTGCAAGCCTTTTTGCCCAGTCCCATGGCGCTGGCCACGGCGATGTATCACAGCGGGCGCAATCCATTGAAAGGCATTCATCGTGATCGGGGTGAACGGATCGTCTCCGCCAAAGGTCTCAAGCAGCGACGGTTGCACAAAGCCTTTCTCCGTTATCACGATGCCGAAAATTGGCCGCTGTTGCGCGAGGCGCTCAAGCGGATGGGCCGGGCTGAGTTGATCGGCAATGGCAAGCGGCATTTGATTCCGACCTGGCAACCGGCGGGCACGGGTCGCACCGGCGGGGAAGGAGTGCGAGCGGGCCGCAAACATGGGGTGCAGCGCTTTCTAACCCAACATACGGGATTGCCGCCTCAAAATCCGTTATCCATCAGCGCAGACGGCCGCAACCAACCCAAGGCCAACCGACGTAAACGGCCTTAATCCTTTATCTATCTCTGGCTCCAGTCAATGCGCTGAGGGACGTTATGAATAAGAAAGCTATGTGGGATTTACTGAAAGAAACCTTCACCTCCTGGGATGAAGACCGCGCCCCGCGCCTGGCGGCCGCGTTAGCCTACTACACCATCTTCGCGCTTGCGCCGCTTTTGATTATTGCTATCGCCGTCGCGGCGATGTTCTTTGACGAAGCGCAAGTGCGCCAGAATATGCTCAGCGAAGTGGGCAACATGATCGGGCAGAATGGTCGTCAGGCCATCGAAGCGATGATTGAAGGGGCACGTCAACCCACGACTGGGCTGATCGCCACCGTGATCGGCGTCGTGACCTTGCTGGTCGCGGCTGGGGGGTTGTTCAACCAGTTGCAAGACGCGCTCAATACCATCTGGGGAGTACAGCCCAAGCCCGGTCGGGGCATTTGGGGCATTATCAAAGATCGCTCACTGTCATTTGGCATGGTGATCGCGACCGGCGGCGTGCTGTTGGCCTCGCTGATTATCAGCACCGCGTTATCGGCTGCCGGGAAACTCTTAGGGGGCGATGCTGCTAGTCAGGCGCTGCTCTGGCAAGCCGTGAATCTGGGCGTATCGTTTGGCATTAGTACGCTGTTGTTTGCAGTGATTTTTAAGGTGCTGCCGGATGCCAAAGTGCGTTGGCACGATGTCTGGATCGGTGCCGCAGCCACCGCCGCGTTATTCACCCTCGGTCGCTTTTTGATCGGCTGGTATTTGGGCCATGCCGCGACGGAATCATCCTATGGTGCGGCCGGGTCACTGGTGGCCCTGCTGATCTGGGTTTACTACTCGGCGCAAATTCTATTTTTAGGCGCAGAATTCACTAAGGTTTACGCCAAAGGTCATGGCGTGCGGATCGAACCGGCCGCCAACGCTATTCGAGTCACCAGAGAACAACGCGCGCAACAGGGTATGTCGAGCGAGGTTCACGCCCAAACCGCCGCTACGGCAAATCCAGCGATTTCAGCCCCCGTTACCGTTGGGGAGCGGCTCCGGACGGCCATTGCGCCGACGCCCGTTGGCGGCGTGGTACTGGCGTTTCTAGCTGGCATCGTCCTGGCCTGGCAACGCAAGCCCCATTCAGCCGACCGGTAGGTTTATTTCAACGATGCCCTGCGCCAATCCGAGCGACAGACCACCTTTACGCCGCCCAGTCTATCTCAAGGGGATACCTGCATGAAAAAACCATCGGTTTGGGGTTTGATAAAAGATACCTTCATCTCCTGGGATGAAGACCGCGCTCCACGCCTGGCCGCTGCGCTGTCTTACTACACCATCTTCGCCCTGGCCCCGCTGCTTATTATCGCCATCGCGATGGCTGCGTTGTTTTTCGACGAAGCCCAGGTTCGCACCAGTATTTTGGAGGAACTGGGCGGTTTAATTGGTCCAAGCGGCCGCCAAGCGATTGAAGCGATGATCGAAGGGGCGCGACAACCGACCACCGGTACGATTGCCACGATCATCGGCGTCATTACCTTACTAGTGGCGGCAGGCGGCTTATTTGGCCAGTTGCAGGATGCGCTTAATACCATCTGGGAAGTCCAGCCAAAACCCGGTCGGGGTATCTGGGGGATTATCAAGGATCGCTTTTTCTCGTTTGCGATGGTGCTGGGCACCGGCTTTCTGTTGCTGGTTTCGCTACTAATCAGCACGGGCCTGGCGGCCACGGGCAAGTTGGTCGCGGGGGAAGCCTATGGCCAAACATTGATGTGGCGCGGGATCAGCCTTGTGGTATCGTTTGGGGTGACCAGCCTGTTATTCGCTTTGATTTTCAAAGTATTACCGGATGCCAAGGTCCGCTGGCGGGATGTCTGGATTGGGGCGATTGTCACCTCGGCCCTGTTCTCGCTGGGCCGGTTCCTGATTAGCTGGTATCTGGGGCAAGCGGCCACCGAATCCACGTATGGGGCCGCCGGTTCGCTGGTCGCTTTGCTGATCTGGATTTATTACTCCACACAAATCTTATTCCTGGGTGCGGAGTTTACCCAAGTCTATGCGCAGGCTTATGGCTCTGACATCAAGCCAACCAAGGACGCGGTGCGGGTCACCAAAGAAGAGCGCGCCCAACAGGGTATGCCCAGTCGCGAGCGGGTTGCAGCCGCTGCGGCTGCACCCACCCGTTTACCGGGATTAAGCACTCTGCCTGATCGCGCCTTAACCACCCCCACCGGAACCATGATATTGGCATTCATTGCCGGCGTGGTGCTGGCCTGGCAGCGCAAACCCACCAATCGCTTACGCTAAGCGTCGCTAGCCGTCCAGATCTCTTTTTGAATCAGGTAATGTCATGGCTTGGGATAACGATATTCTTCTGTTTGCGGCCGCTCATCGCTCGGATGCCCTGGATAGTTTCTTTCGCGCGGTGACCTGGCTGGGATCGTTGTATCTTCTGGTTCCCCTCACCCTGTTCAGCGCCGGTCTGCTATGGCATTTCCAAAAACGCTGGGAGGCGGCATTGGTTGTGGTGGGACTGGGTGGTGCTGCGCTTCTCGTTCACCTGATCAAGTTCCTGTTTGACCGCCCCAGACCTGCCCTGGGGGAACGGCTGGTTCCCTTACCGTGGGATAGCTCCTTTCCAAGTGCGCATACTGCCCAGATTGTTGCTTTCGCCCTGTGCATGATCTTGGTGATCCGCCGCGTTTGGCCGCAAGGATGGGCGGTCGTCGCTGTGCTTGCCACGGCGTCCATTGTGCTGGTGGGCGCTTCCCGCATCTATCTACAGGTTCATTATCCGTCAGATGTGTTAGCCGGAATCGTGCTGTCCGGGATCTGGGTTGCCTTGGCCCAGCGGCTGCTTTGACTCCTTTTATCCAAGCGACCGGGAAACCGCCATGCGAAATAAATTTCTGGGCACGGGTGAGAAAGCCTATAACCCCTGGCGCAAGCTTAAGGTCATCCTGTCAGGGCTGCGGTTTGCAGTTCAGTATGATTTCAGCGTCGAATACAAGCTGGTGCTCTCCGCCGTCATTATGGTGCTGGCCATTATTTTTCAGCGCTGGCTTGATGTGCAGATGCTGCTATTGGCCACCGGCCTGGTGCTGATGGCCGAGATGTTCAACAGCGCGATTGAAGCGTTATGCGATTTTGTCGAACCCCAATACAACGAGAAGATTCGCGCGGTTAAGGATATCGCCGCCGCTGCGGTCGCGGTCATCATGCTTATTTGGGTGATTATCGTTGTCAGCGATGTGGTCGATCTGTTAGGCGTGTTGGTGCAGCGCTGGCGCGGATAACCCAACGCATCGCACTGTCGAATGCCCCTGTCCAGGCCACTGCATTGGCTGTCAAATACCATGCAGTGACGGCCTTGGCCGCAACGGCTGGGGCAGCAAGTTTGTCACCAGGCTACTGACCGCTTCCATCGGAAATGAAGTGTGGCATCAAGGCATTGCTCAGGGTAATTCCGGTGCTGTCAGTCGCGGGCCGTCAAATCCTTTCACTTCACCAAAACGTGGACTCTTCGCTGCCCAATCGCGCTGTGCTTGGGCGATGTAGGCTCTATCCCGGCCGACGAAATTCCACCACAGCGTCACCTGATCGGCAAAAGGCTCACCGCCGATCAACAGCGCCCGTGTCCCGGCGGCTAGTTTCAAATGTAAAGCGTCATAGCCCGATGGCAGATACGCCAGTTCATCAACAGCTAACGCCATCCCTGCCACGTCGGCCCTCCCCTCCAGCGGCAGTACGCCGTACTCAAAGGTCGGATCAAGCGGCAGCGTCAATTCAGCCCCGTGTGCGCTCAGCAAATCCATGCCGAGCAAAGGCGAATAAATGTTGGCAGGCGCGATCTTCCCGCAATACATGCCAGCTAATAGCGTGAACTGGCAATGGTTTTCCTGCCAGCGTGGCAACTCCGGGTAATGATCGAACGCGGGGGCAATGTCGGTGTGACCGGCAGGCAACGCGATCCACAGTTGCGCTGCATGAGCGCGCGTTTCGCTGGCCGGTGATTCCTCCGTGTGGGCGATGCCGTAACCGGCGGTCATCAGATTCACCTGACCGGGCCGAATCATTTGCTCATGGCCCAGACTATCGCGGTGCAGAACTTCACCCGCCAGCATCCAGGTAAAGGTTTGCAGGCCGGTGTGCGGGTGCGGCCCCACTCGTAACCCGCCGCCGGGCGCGAAGACAGCCGGCCCGGCATGATCCAGAAAGCACCACGCGCCGATCATACGCCGCTGTCGCGATGGCAACAGCCGCGCCACCGTGATGCCACCGCCAATTTCAGCGGTGCGTGCCGTCAGATGCTGGATAGCTTGCTTTGGATTACTGGTAACACCAGTGCCCGAAGGCAAAGCGTCCGAATGAGGGATTTGCTCCATCAGAGACTCCTGAAAATAACAGCCATGCTGAGCCAGCGTCTGGAAAAACTGGCTTAATCATCCGCTTGCAAGACCCGCAGCGTTTGTTGAACCTGATTCGCCACCCGCTCCCGATCCGTCAGATTAGCAATCTCTCGCTCACCATCCGCGCCGATCTCCCTGGCGTACGCGATCAACACCCGGCGATCTTGTTCCCGGCGAAGTGCAGGCGCTATCTCGGCGATGGTGGTCAGCAGCCTGAGCAAGATATCGGGTGTCGCTGCGCCATAGATGCGAATCTGATCAAAGACCGCATGGGTCACTTCCTCAAAATCGAGCGTTCGGGCCACCAGCCGTAGCGTGCCGTTTTTATCCTGCCGTAGCGGCATAGGCCATTCACGACCGGCCAGCTTACGCAGCGCCGCGCCCAGCCAATCAATGCAAAGCATCGCCGTAAACGGTTCATTGATACCAGGCGAGAGGGCATGGGCGCCGATCTCGACCAGTTGTTGCAGTAAGTACAACACGTCCTGATTGGGTGTCCGCCGCAATCCCAAACTGAAACAGGACTGCAATTGCGCCAGGGCCTCCTTGCTGGCGCGTTCGGCTGGCAACACCCTGGCCAGCACCGAGCCGACCGTTACAAAATCGCCAGGGCGTTTCGGTAGCTTGACAATGACATCATGCTGCGTCGCTATCTCCATGAGTTGAATTTCATCGATAGCTTGCAGATAGCCATTTTCGGCTGCTGTTACTGAACCGGCAGCCTGCCATTGGTGTTGATCGGGTGGCTGCAAAGACCTATCGGTGTCTCGGTCAATCGGGTCGCCAATCGACTCAGGAAACAAACTGGCTAACGCACTTTGAATGTCGTGTCCCACCTCGGCCACCAGCGGTTCAGCTTGAATAATGCATGAGATATGGTGGATGTAATAGATCAGGATGGCCAGCGAGCCAAGCGCCAGAACCATACCGATATTGACAGACAGATAAGGAATGAAGGTCGATTCTGCCACCGAACGGATTGAGCGCAGCACCAGCAGACAGTATACGAAGGTCGCAATGAAGGTACCGAGGGTGAACTGGACGATGCGATCCGAGGTGAACTGACGCAGCACTCGTGGCCCGAAATGCGACGACACTTGCGCCAGCGTACTGATCGTCAGAGAAAAGACGATAGACACCACGGTCATCAGCGATCCGGCAATGACCGATAGCACGCTGCGCGCGCCCTCAGCGCCACCCGACCACACCCAACCGAACACTTCACTAACCCAGGTATCGCCTAAGACAATATCCAGACGGATGCTTAGAAGGGCGCCAGCACCGGCCAGCAACGCCAATAGCACCGGCAGAAACCAGAACGAATTCAGCAGCTTCTCCTGCCAATGTAGCCAAAACAGCTTCATACGTTGTCCTGCCCACGGTCATGAGTGCGACCGGCTTGTAAGGCGCGCAACGCATCGACGATTCGAGCCGGACGCGGCGCGGTCTTCTTACCCTGCGGCCAGCCTTCGCGTTGACGGGAACGGTCGCCATCCGAGTCTTCGGTTTGATCGTGAAACAGAATTTGCTGGGTTGGAAAGGGCAAATCGATGCCCTCGGCCAATAGCGCCTTGGTGACTTTCTCTAACACCTGATCTCGCGAGTCGTTGATGTCGGCTTGACGTGGCGGCATCATCCACCAGCGCACGCGCACGGCGATGCTGCTGGCATCCAGGCCAACCACCAGCACATCGGGCGGGGGATCTTGCAAAATATCGGGGAGTGACCGCACCGTTTCGAGCATGATGCGTTTCGCTTCGGCAATATCATCACTAAAGCCAATGCCAAAATCGTATTGCAAACGCCGCTTTTCATTAGCAGTATTGACGATGATCGACTTGGTGAACAGAGTAGAATTGGGGATGACGACGCGACGGCCGTCGTAAGTTCTCATAAAGGTGGCGCGGGTCTGGATGTTTTCGACCGTGCCTTCAAAATTATCCACCACAATCTGGTCACCAATCCGAAACGGTTCCGTCAGTAACAACAGGATGCCAGCCAGAAAGTTCTGCAGGATATCCCGGAAGGCAAAACCAATAGCAACGCTCGATAAACCGAGAAGGCCAATCAGTTCGCCAGCCGTAAAGCCTGGAATGGCGATGACCATGGCAATCAATAAGCCGACCAGCAGAATCGCACCATGGGCCAACCGCCCCATGACCAAGCTCAGGTTATAATGGCGGCGCTCTTGTGCAGAGAATGAGCGAATCAGCCGACGTATACCCATCGCCAGAAAATAAAAGAGTACGAAAACAATAATGGCAACCAATATATAGGGTAGTCGTTCAATGAAATTGGTGATCATCGCTTCTACGGAAACCATTGCTTCACTAAAATCAAATTTCATACTTCAATTTCTCCTGGAGCAGGATAAAAAGCTGAGGATTTCGGCCTCGCTGTTCTCAAGCGACTAAAGCGCTTTCAATGGTGATTTCACCAGTTAACACTTTGTGAATCGGGCAGAGGTTGGCGATTTCCAGTAAGCGCTGGCGTTCGGCATCGCTTAACTCCCCTCGCAGTTGCATAGTCCGCGTAATACGCGTTTTCGCGGGTGCAGGGGATAATTTTTCCTCGACCACCCGCAGTTCTACTTCCACCCCTTCCAGTTTCAATTGCTTGCGCTGGGCGTACATCGCCACTGTGATCGAGGTACACGCGCCCAACGCCGACAGCAGCAAATGATGGGGCGTAGGGCCGGTATCGTTGCCACCCAGTGCAGGCGGCTCGTCAGCGAGCCATTGATGGGTGCCATCGGTCAGATTAACCCGATAGCGCGCGGTGGTTTCAAGTGAGGTGCGAACCGTCGGTTCACTCATGGCAGGCGCTCCCTAGTATACGGACAGGTATGGATGTGGGGCAAACCTGCTCCCCCAGGCGCTGATTCTGGTTTAATTGGACCGCAAATTCAGCCCATTGTCGCTTTGGGTGATGGGGTTTGGTCAAAGTCCAGGGTGTTGATCATGCCGCTGGCGACGCAGGCGTTTCAGCTTCGATCTGGCGCATCGCCGGGATTGGGCCGAAGATTTCTGCGGGGAAGGTTTGGTATTCGCCGTCAACGATGCCGCTGTAACCAAGATAGCGCCAGGCATTCGGACTGGCGGCGCTGATGCGGTTCTGGTCGAGATCGATGCTGGCAATTTCTCCCTCGCTGAAATGGCATAGTAGAGTCCGACACTGCTTGGTCTCTATATTCCACAGCCGCACCGTCTGGTCCTGCCCCGCCGAGGCCAGCCACCGCCCATCCGGCGAAAACGCGCAGCCCCAAACCCCCCCGCGGTGGCCTTGAAAGGCGTGCGCTTCGCTC